>Ga0209721_1000012_pt1 | contig 176550 bp, 160 predicted proteins | sample TshhotsprinmetaG_FD_184139 | JGI IMG/M metagenome (GOLD analysis project Ga0209721, IMG submission 184139) | Hot spring microbial communities from South Africa to study Microbial Dark Matter (Phase II) - Tshipise hot spring metaG (SPAdes)... | ecosystem: Environmental > Aquatic > Thermal...
CCCCCGATTACAACGGTATAATTAAACTAATTATATTTAATCATTATAATTATAATTATTTTTTCTTTTTTGTCAAGTATTTTTTTAAAAAATTAACAACTTTTTTACAAAATTTTTTATGGGATTTATTTAAGGAGAAAAATTTATTTTGTAGAATTATAAAAGCAAGAAAGGAAGGGGTAGTATTTATGAATTTAAAAGATATAGCTTTATCTTTTGATAAGATGTCTAATATTTATGATTTAGTTAGTTATATGATGAGCTTTGGAGTTACTATATATTGGAGAAATCAATTAATTAAACATGCTTTTAAAGTTTATAATATTATTAAAAATCAGATTAAAAAAAAGATTTATATTTTGGATTTATGTAGTGGAACTGGAGATATTGCAATAAAATTAAATCAAAAAATTAATAATAAAGAAGATATTATAATAGCAATAGATATTTCATACGGTATGTTAAAAAAATTAATAGAAAAGTATAAAAAATATGGATATAATAATATAATTCCTGTGATTGCAGATATTTCGAAATTGCCTTTAAAGGATAATGTTATTTCATTAGCTACGATGTCTTTTGGAGCAAGGAGTTTATTTGAGGGAGAAAAACCATTCCAAACTTATTTAAAAGAAATCTTGAGAACCTGTAATTATTATGTTAATTTGGAAACTTCTCAGCCTTCTAATCCTGTTATAAAATTTTTATACTATTCTTATTTATATTTTATAATAATAATTTTAGGGAGTTTGTTTTTTAGTCATTATAATAAAGAATATTTTAGAACTATAATGAAATTTCCTGGCTTTGTAGAATTTAAAAATATATTGTTAGATGTAGGTTTTAAAGAAGTAGAATATAATAATTTAATGTTTGGGATGGCTAGTGTCCATATAGCCAAAAAATAATTTAATTAAAAAAATAATGACTTTAATGGATTAATAATTTTATTAAATTTAGACTTATTATGTATAAAATAACAAAAAGAATTGGATAAATAAGAGTTTTTTCATCTATTACTTTTAAAATTATACTTATAATTAGAAACAATGGAACTAAAAAAATATAATATTTAAATAATATTAAAGGAATACTTAAAATGTAAAATCCAATTATTTTGTATATATCGATTTTTGGATAAATTATCATAAATAATATTAAAAAGAAACAGAGAATTAATAACATAAAATTAAAATTATATAAAAAATTAAAATAGTTTATAATAAGTAAATTGATATAAAAATAAGCTAAAAAAAGTAATGTTATTATCATATTGAATAATTTTTGATAAAAATTATTAGTTCCTTTTTATAGATTATGAAATTAAAAAAGAAAAATAAAAAAGGATTTTAGTTTTTTTTTGTTAATTTTATTATTAGGAACAAGTAAAATTAAGTATTAATTTTTTAAATCTTGATAGAATAGTGTTGTTGAATATAGGGGGCTAGTTCTTGTCTTATTAAATTAAATAATTTTTAAAAAGGAGGTGTATATTATGTTAAAGGTAGGGATAAATGGATTCGGAAGGATAGGGAGATTAGTATTAAAGAGTGTAATGAGTAAGTATCCGGATATAGAGGTGGTTGCCGTTAACGATTTAGTTGATGCTAAAACTAACGCATTTTTATTTAAATATGATAGTACTTATGGAGTATTTGATGGTGAAGTTAATTATGGTCAAGATTATATACAAATAAATTCTAAAAAAATTAAGGTTTTACAGGAATCAGATCCTTCTAAATTGCCATGGAAAGATTTAGGAGTTGATATAGTAGTAGAATCAAGTGGGAGATTCACTAATAGAGAAGATGCAGAAAAACATATCCAAGCTGGTGCTAAAAAAGTTGTTATAACAGCTCCTGCTAAAGGGGAAGATATAACCATAGTTCTAGGGGTTAATGAAAAACAATATGATCCTGAAAAACATCATATAATATCTAATGCTTCATGTACTACTAATTGTTTAGCACCTGTTGCTAAGGTGTTATTTGAGAAGTTTGGGATAGTTTCGGGGCATATGACTACTGTTCATTCTTATACTAATGATCAAAGGATATTGGATATAGCTCATAAGGATTTAAGGAGAGCAAGAGCAGCGGCTTTAAATATTATACCCACTACTACTGGGGCTGCTAAAGCAGTTGAAAAAGTTATCCCACAACTAAAAGGGAAATTTAGTGGAATAGCTTTAAGAGTACCTACACCTACTGTATCTTTAGTAGATTTTGTAGCTGTTTTGGAAAAGAATACATCAGTTGAAGAAGTAAATAAGGCTTTAAAAGAGGCAAGTGAAACTTATTTAAAAGGTATATTACAATATACTGAAGAACCTTTAGTTTCTATGGATTTTAAAGGAAATACACATTCTTCTATTGTAGATGGATTATCTACGCAGGTTTTAAATGGGAATTTTGTTAAAGTTCTAGCTTGGTATGATAATGAGATGGGCTATGCTACTCGTGTTGCTGATTTACTTAATTTTATGATACATTCTTTTATTAAAGCTTAATTTTATTATTATATTAAAATTTTATGAAAACTATGGAAAATATTGAGAATAATATATTAGAAAAGGATTTAATAGATGAAATAAATATAAATATATTATTATCTAAGAACCCCTTAAGAGCTATTGAAATTATTAATGAACATATAAATAAAAAAAATCCGTTTGTAAAAGTATATATTCTTGCTTTATTAAATAGAGATGATTTAGATAAAGAAATCTCGTTAAAAATAAATGAGCTTGTTCTTAATTATATTTCTAATTTTTCAAAAGATCCTGAATTATTATATGATTATCTTTTATTTATTTTTAATAATAATTTAATTGGGACTTTAAAAAGAGAAGATTTAGTTAGTTATATTGAAATAGTATTTAATCAAGAAGAAAATTATGATAAATTATATGATTTTATAATTAGAGCTGTTAAAAATGATTCAAGTAATATAATTTATGAAAAGTTAATTGATTTATTTTTAGAAAGATTATCTAAGGATAATGTAGGAATATATTATGTTAAAAAATTAGTTAATTATTTAGATAGTAATTCTAAATTAGATGAATTAGAATATGTTTTATCTAAAGCGATAAAATATTACAAAGTTGTTTGGATTGTAGATAGATATAGTGTTTTATTAAATAAAAAAGAAAAGATAGAAAAGATAGTTGAGATGTTAGTTAATTTATTAATTCAGAATGAGTTTAATGTTATATGGGCTGAAGCTTTGGGAGTTATTGATAAAGCTATTACTAAAGCAGATAATTTAACTAAAATTATTTCAAAAATTATTACTATTTTACCTTCTATTAAATTATTAGCAGAAGATAAAAAAAATTTAAACCTTATTTTAAAAATTTATTCTAAAATATTTGAAAATTTAGATAATTTGGATGATAAAAGTAAGTTGGATGCTATAAAGAATTACGTTTCTATTCTAGAAATAGCAAAATCTAAAAACTTAATCGATATCTATGATTTATCAAAACATGTAATTACTAATTTAAATAAATTTAGTAATCCCGATTTAGGGTATAGTTTAATTAAGGAAATATTACTATTTTTAAATTCAGAAGATCAAAAAATTTTACTTAATAATTCTATTTTAAATTTAAAATTAAATGAATTGGTTTTTTCTATTATTTTAAATAATTATAGATCTATTGATATAGAGCCTATTAAAGATAAAATTTTAAATGTATTTCAAGATTTATTAAATAAAACTAATTTATATGAATATAAAGAATTAGTTTATTATTTTTTTGATAAACTTTATAATGAGATAGCTTTAAATAAAAATTTATTATTACTTACTTTAAAGTTTTTTATATACTATAATGATTTTGAAAATATAAAAAAATTAACTAAAGAGATTATCTTTTTAAATAAAGTTAATTTATCTGATTTGAATGATTTAGAAGTTATCTTTATTATTAATTTAATTTTAGGGAATTATGTTTATGTTTTAAATAATCTAAGTAATTTTATTATTAAGTATCCTGAAAAACTTAAATTTGTTGTTGAGTTTTTAAATGAAAAATTAAAAACTAATCCGTCATTTATTAATTTATTTAATATTCTTATTTCTTTAATTTTCACTAATTTAAGGGATAAGGAAATAGATTTAAATGTTGATTTTGATTTTTATGAATATATAAAAAAATTACCTATAATAAATGAATAGTTTTTATTATTTTAAGGGAGAATTGAAAAATTTGGTAAAAACTATTAAAAAGTGTATTAGGATATAGAAAGATATCAAAGTTAAAAAGACTAAAGATATAAAACTTTAACAATGCAACAAATGAGGAGCTCGTAAAGGAGGAGTATTAAAGAAACTTTTTAAAGAGTTGTTGAGGGGGTTAGATTTAGGTTTTGTGCTTGATACAAGGTGTATAATTAGCTTAATACCGCCTGCAGACTATAGAACTAATATAATATCAATTGGCGGAATACAAATAGGTCTGCCAAAAGTGTATGTTTTTATACACTTTTGTTAATTAGAGTTTTTTATGTTTTTATGGGAATTAAAAGATAAAAATCATAAAGAAAAAGAAGAATTACGAAATAAATTATTTGATAATAGATTGGATATATTAGAAAAAGTTAAAATTGAATTAGTTAAAAAAATAGAAGAAAATTTTAAAGATAATATTGTTATACCTTATGGTACTTATGATTGGTTAAGTAGAGTTTATCCTATTGTTATCCTTAAAAATAGAGATTTAATAAGAGATTTTGTTCTATTTTTAAAAAATGAATTAGATTTTAATTACCTTAATTATATAACTGCTATAGATTATCCTTTATATGATTTGATGCATGTTGTTTATGAATTCACTTGTATTCCTATTAAATCTAATGTAGATGAATTAGCTGTAGAGCATTTAGAGTATAAAGTTAATGATAATTTAACTTTAAATAACAACTATACTAAGAGAATAAGAATTATTGTAGTTTTAGATAGGAATGATTTATATATTGATAGTATAGCAGATATATTTTATACTGCTGATTGGCATGAAAGAGAAACTTATGATTTCTTTGGGATAATTTTTAAAAATAGACCAGAAAATTCACCCTTAAAAAGGATATTAATGCCTGATGAATGGCAAGGGTTCCCCTTAAGAAAAGATTTCTTTCATGAAAGAATTATCCCTCATCCTTTTACAGAAGCTTATTATGTTGTTAAAAAAGTAAAAGAATTAACAGATAATCCTCCTATTAAGGAAACTAATTACTTATATAAACATACTAAAGAAAAAAATGATTCTATAAATATTAAAAACTTTTCTGAAAATTCTCAGAATCCAGAAAATCCTGGGAATTAAAAATAATAATAAATATTAAAGAAGGTGTTTATGAGTATTTACAAAGATATTTATAAAAATCGAATAAAACTTATATTTGTTATATTTTTATTTATTTTGTTAGGATTAATTGGTTTTAAGAAAATTTTTAGTGAAGATGTTAGCACTTATATTAGTGCTAAAGAAATTTTAGATAGAATGAGCCTTAGCGTATATGGATTAAGTACTTATAAATGTGATGTTAAAATAAATGCTAGTGTTATCAATTTTGGATTAAATTTTAGTTTTAATGGAGAAGTGTATTATAAGGAACCTGATAAACTATTTCTTAAACTAAAGGATTTACCTGAGGATGTACAAGAAAAATACAGACTTTCTTTTACTCAAACTTCTGTACCTGGTATGGTTTCTAAAATATATAAAGAAAAATATACTTCTAAGGTTATATCAGTTAGGAATTTAGGAACTACAAAAGTATATGTTTTATATATGGAACCTATTAAAAGCAGGGCTATTAAAAATGTATTAATGTTCGTAGATTCTTCTAATTATACTATCCCTAAATCTATTATTTATTATAAAGATGGTGGAAAAATTACTATTGATCAAAAATATTCTAAAATAGATAAATATTATCTACCAAGCTATCAAGAAGTTTATTTTGATTTTCCAAAAGTCCAAGCTTCCTTAGTTTCTAATTTTTATAATTATAAATTAAATATTCCTTTAAGTGATGATTTATTTAAAAAGTAGTTTATTTTTTAAATTTATTTTAAATTCAATTTAAAAGGGGGTGTTAATTTATGAAGTTATATTATGTAGCTCATTCCACTTTTGCTATTAATGATAATAATTATACTATTTTGATAGATCCATTTTTTAGTGGGAATCCTTTAGCTAAAAAACTTGATTTAAATGTTAATCTTATTTTAGTTACTCATGGGCATTTTGATCATATAGCAGATGTAGTGGAATTATCCAAAAAATATAATGCACAAGTTTTTACGAATTTTGAGTTGGCCAATTATTTAGCATCTAAGGGAGCTAATGCTAATGGAGCTTATATGGGGGGAAAAATAAAATTCAATTGGGGATATATTAAATTTGTTCCTGCTTTTCACGGAAGCTCTACTCCTGAAGGAGGTTATGCTGGCGTTGCTACAGGTATTGTAATTAATTTTAATGGATTTACTTTTTATCATGCTGGAGATACTTGCTTAACTGTTGAAATGCAATTACTTAAAAATTATAATATAGATATTGCGATGTTACCTATAGGTGGATACTTTACAATGGATATAGAAGAAGCTGTATTAGCTACTAAAATGATTGAACCTAAATTTGTTATCCCTATGCATTATAATACTTTTGATTTAATTAAAGTTAATGTTAATGAATTTAAAGAATTAATAGAAAAACAAACTAATTCTAAACCACTAATTATGGATTTTAATTCTTCTATTGATTTAAAAGAAATATTAGTTTCTAAATAATTAATTTTTTATTGTTAATCAATTACTTCTTAGTATTATTAAAAATATTTTACTAATTATTTATTTTGTAAAAAATTTGTTAATTTTTTTGAAAATACTAAAAGGAGATTTAAAAAAATATTATAATAAATTAAGAGAGGATTATGTTATTATAATTTTGTGGTATAGTAGAAGGGGGGATAGTTTATGGCAGATGATGCCGATAAAACGGAAGAGCCAACAGAACATAAATTGCAAGAGGCTCGTAAAAAGGGCCAGGTATTAAAGAGTCAAGATGTAGTTATGTTTATTTCTATGCTATTTGTTTTTGCTACTTTATTTGCAGTATCAAAGATGATGGCGCTTAATATCAAAAATTTTAGTTTAGATATATATAAAGCTGATTTATTTTTAAATGCAGCTAATACTGATAATATTATAGTATTTGTAAGTTCTTTGCTTATTAAAGCTTTAATTACTTTTTTTATAGTTTTACTTCCTATATTAGTTGTAGCATTTATAGCTGGTTTAATTGGAAATCTTGCTCAAATTGGTTTCTTATTTACTTTTGAACCATTATCTCCTAAATTTGATAAAATCAATCCTGTTAGTGGTTTTAAAAAAATATTTTCTAAAAAAACAGTAGTTGAATTATTTAAAAATATTTTGAAAATAGGGGTAATTGGATATTTAGTTTATTTAACTATAAAATCTTCGGTATTATTTTTTATAAATTTTCCAAGGGGAGTAGATTTTATTCCCTTATTAATTGAAGCAAAGAAAATAATAGAAAAATTAGTGTGGCAAGTTATTGGAGCTTTTGTATTACTAGCTGCTTTTGATTTCTATGTCCAAAGGGCTTTCTTTATGAAAGATATGAGAATGTCTTTTAAAGAATTAAAAGATGAATATAAAGAACAAGAGGGAGATCCTCATATAAAAGGGAAAAGAAGGCAAATGGCTAGGCAATTAGCTATGGGTGGGGGAGTTTCTAGGGTAGCGGAAGCTTCTGCAGTTGTTACTAACCCCGTTCATTATGCAGTAGCTATTAAATATGAACATGGGGTTATGAAGGCTCCTAAGGTTGTTGCTAAAGGTGAAAGATATTTTGCAGAACTTATCAAAAAAGAAGCTGAAAAGAATGATATACCAATAGTTGAAAATGTTGAATTAGCTCAATTATTATATCAAAAATGTAAAGTAGATGATTTTATCCCACCGGAATTGTATCAGGCTACTGCTGAAGTATTAGCTTTCGTTTATAAAATTAAAAAGAAAAAGAGCTTATTAAGTTAATAAATTAGGAGGATATTTATGATAGGTTCTAATCAGGCTGTTGTTATAGGGAATCAACGAATCCCCTTAGATATATTTATTCCTGTTGCAATATTATTAGCAGTTTTACTAATAATAGTAGAATTACCCGAATGGTTATTAGATATGTTATTGATAACTGATTTAATAGTAGCCATATTGATTATATTGATGTCTGTGTATGTAAAGAGTCCGTTGGATTTTGCAGTATTTCCAACCATAGTTTTAGTTGAAACTATATTTAGGTTAGGGCTTAATATAGCTGCTACTCGATTGATTTTAGCACGTGGGCATATTAAAGATCCTGTTAGTGGAGAACCTATAGGAGCGGGGCATGTTATCCCTACTTTCGCAAAATTTGTTGCTGGGGGTAATTTAGTTATCGGTTTTGTATTATTCTTAATGATAGTAGTAGTTCAGTTTATAGTGATAACGCAAGGTGCAGAAAGAATTGCTCAAGTTGCTGCAAGGTTTACTTTAGATGCTATGCCTGGTAAGCAGATGGCTATCGATGGGGAATTACATTCAGGACTTATTACTCCAGATGAAGCTAAGAAAAGGAGAAGGGATATAGAAAGGGAAACTGATTTTTATGGGGCTATGGACGGTGTAGGTAAGTTCGTTAAAGGTGATACTATTGCTAATATTATTATACTTGCTATTAGTATAATTGGTGGGATTCTTATGGGATTCACTTATTTTAGGAACGAGTTTAAAGGGATTGTTGATATTTTACAAACTTATACTATATTAACTATAGGTAACGGGTTAATTTCGATATTGCCATCGTTTTTAGTTTCAACTGCTATGGGTATAATAGTATCGCGTGCTGCTTCTGAATCTAATTTAGGTGAAGATGTAATTTCTCAATTAACGGGGCAACCTAAGGCTTTAAAGATAGCTGCAGCTGCTTCTGGGTTCTTAGCACTTATGTCTTTGTTTGGGATGGGATTACCTTGGCACTTTTTATTAGCTTTTGCGGCTTTATTTTATTATTTATCAACTAAAGCTGAAAATAAGCAAGTTGAAGTTGAAGTACAAAAACAAGAGATTCAAAAAGAGCAACGTAAAGAAGAACAAAGAAAACCAGAAACCGCTATGGTATATACTACTGTTGAAACTTTATCATTGGAATTAGGCAGGATGTTATTAGGGTTAGTAGATGAAGCACAAGGTAAGAAATTATTAGAAAGGATACCATCTGTTAGGATTGCTATAGCTAAGGAAGTAGGGATCATTATGCCAGGGGTTCAGGTAAAAGATAATATGGATTTAAAACCTAGTATGTATGTTATTAAGATAAAAGGTGTTAAAGTAGGTCAAGGAGAGGCTCATATAAATAAATTTTTAGCAATAGGTCCAGAAAATGTTATAAAACAACTAAATGGAATAAATACTGTTGATCCTGCATATGGGTTACCTGGTGTTTGGATAGAACCTGCTGATAAGCCGCAAGCAGAAAAATTAGGTTGTATGTTATTTGATCCTGTTTCTGTTATTGCTTCTCATTTAACTGAGGTTATTAGAAATAATGCTGCAGAGGTTTTAGGAAGACAAGAAACTAGTTTATTAATTGAAAATTTGAAAAAGACTCATCCAGCGGTTGTTAAAGATGTTATTCCTGAGTTAATTTCTATTGGTGAGGTTCAAAAAGTTCTACAAAATTTATTAAGGGAGAAAATTCCTGTTAGGGATTTAGTTACAATAATTGAGGCTTTGGCAGATGCTGTAAGATATACAAAGGATATTTATGAATTAACGGAGTATGTTAGGATCTCTTTAGCTCCTGCTATTTCTGATATGTTAGCTAAAGAAAATATCATATATGCAGCTGCTTTAGATCCTCAAATAGAGCAAATTATTTTACAAAATTTACAGAAAACTGAGTTTGGTACTTTTCCGGTATTAGATCCTAATGTTAGTCAAAGTTTATTAATGTCTGTTGCTGAGTTTTTAAGATATGCTTCTAATAATGGTTATCAGCCGGTTATTATAACCTCTCCGACTGTTAGGAGGCATTTTAGAAAAATAATAGAAAGAAATTTTGGCCAAATTTTTGTTATTTCTTATGCAGAAGTTGCTCATAATTATCAAGTTAAAAATATCCAAATAATAACTGCTAATATCCAAACTAATGTTTAGTATTATTTAATTTTAATTATTAATTTTTAATATTTTGAATAGAGAGGGGGTTTTGGATTCTAATGAATGTATTATTTATTGGTGATATAGTATCTTCAGCTGGTAGGGAAGTAGTTAAATTAATGATTCCTAAAATAAAAAGTGAGTATAAGGTGGATTTTGTTATAGCTAATGCGGAGAATAGTGCAGGTGGGTTTGGAATTACTAAAAAAGTTTATAAGGAACTAATTGAAGCTGGAATTGATTTATTTACTATGGGAAATCATACTTGGGATAACAAAGAGGTTTTAGAGATAATTAATAATGAAAACATAATTCGTCCGATTAATTTTTTTCCATTTATGCCGGGTAAGGGGATATATTTTAATGACATATTAGCAGTTGTTAATATTCAAGGTAGAACATTTTTAGATACTCCTATTTCTCCTATTATTAGTATAAAGGAGTTAATTAATAATGGATTTTTCGATAAATATAAGGTAATTATAATGGATTTTCATGGGGAGACTACTGCTGAAAAAATGTCTATTGCTTATTATCTTGATGGTAAAATAACTGCTTTTATTGGAACTCATACTCATGTCCAGACTAATGATTATAGAATCTTACCTAATGGAACGTTTTATATAACTGATGTTGGTATGTGCGGAGCTTATAATTCTATTATTGGTTTTAAAGTTGAAAAAATAATGGAAAAATTAGATACTGGATTATATAATAAGTTTGAGCCGGAGAAATCTAAACCTTATATTTTTTGTGCAGTCCTATTATTTATGGATGATAAAACTTATAAAATTTATGATTTTAAAATCTTTAATGAAATAATAAAATGAAATTAATATAATTATGTCTTTTCAAGAACAGAGTAGTATCTATTATAATGATGAATTATATAAATATATAGATGATGCTAAAAAAGATTTAAAAAATAAATTATCTTTTTTATTTAAGGTTGTTTTAATTTCTTCTTTATTTTTAATAGCGTTTTTATCTTTGTTTTCAATTGATTTTAAATTAAAGCTCATAATTTTTTTGATTTTTATTTTAATTTTTAGGTTTATTTTTTTTAATAAAATTAATGAAGCTATTAATTATTTTTTTAGAAATATTTTAAATTCTGTTTTTAAGCAATATTTTAGGATAAATTTAAATTATATTCCTGATTTTTGGTTAGATTCTAACATGCCTGAATTTAATTTTATTACTAAAAATAATTTTGTTTTTAAGTTTGTTAATGATTTTATTTTATATAATTTTAAAAAATCTATAAAGAATAAAGATTCTTTTAGATATATAATAAATAAAGCAATTACATTTGATTATAATCCACTCAGTTTAAAAAAACATTCTTTTATTTCAATTTTAGATATTATTTTTACTAATGATCAAAGAAGTGAAATAATTTTTAATGGTTTGGTTATTTTATTTGATACATTTTCTTTTTTAAATTATAAGCCTATTGTTATTTTTAAATTTGACAATGTATCTAGTAATTTAAATTGTACCATAGATTTAAATAGTTTAAAATTACCTAAAAAATCGTTAGAAATTATGCAAATTCTTATTGAAAAAAATAATTTCTATATAAGTCATAAATATGATATAGTTTTTAGTGATAATGAATTTTATCATAAAAAAGATTCATATTATAATTATAACAATGGTGAAGAATTTGAACGTAAAAATGATATTAATGCTAATTTTAAGGATCCTACAGTAGATTTGATATATTCTTATTTCTATAATATTGATTTTGATGTTATTTTATTTAAGGATGCTGGATTTACTATAAATCAAGAAAATAATATAACATATATTTATCAAAAAAATGATTTTGATAATTTTTATTATATTAAAGATAAGTTAATAGAAACTATAGAGCTTTTAAATAAATTTGAAAATTTTATAATAATTATTTTTAGAAGTTCTATTTATGTTTTTATAGATGATGTTAGTATAAATGATTTAACAGTAATAATAAGAGATTTTAAAGAAAATATATTACCATCTAATACTATAAAAAAATATATTTTAGCTATTGATATTGTTTTTAACAGTAATGAAAAGATTTATCAAAAATTAGAATCTAAATTGAAATTTTTATATGAAAAAATAAATTCTCAAAATTTGAATGCTGATTTTTTAGTTAGTATAATTAATAGTTTTAAAAAAAATATAAAAATATAAATTAGAGAATATAAACTTATAAGTATTAAAAGAATATTTTTTAAATATTTTCTTGTAAAGTAAATATAAAGTTTATGAAGTATTGCATACCTATGAGCATTGAAGTTTCGTTGATATTAAATTTGGGGTTATGATGTGGGGAATTATTTTGTTCATCTTTAGAGCCTATTGCAACATATATTCCTGGGACTTTTTGGAATATATATGCCATGTCTTCTGAACCCATTGACTTAAATTTTTCTATTTTTACACCTATTTTTTGTAATGATTTATAAGCTATATCATATAAAAATGGATCATTAATTAATACAGGATAGCCTAAGTTATATTTTAAGATATAATCTATGTTATTTAGGTTACAAAATGATTTTAGGATTTGTTCTAATTTAGAAGCTATATTTATTCTAATATTTTCGTCAAAAGTTCTTACTGTTCCTTTTAGGATGAGTTTTGTAGGGATTATGTTATTAGCTGTTCCTGCTTGAATATAAGTAAAAGAAAGAATGTAGCTATTAGAGTTGTTAAATGCTCTAGGGAAGTAGGAGTAACAATAGTTTATAAAGTTTGTAGCGGTTAAGATTGGATCATAAGCTTGATAGGGGATAGCTGCGTGGCCACCTTTCCCTATTAGTTCTATTTCGAAGCTATCTGAAGACGCCATACTTGCTCCTTTTTTTATTGCTACTTTTTTTATATCTAAATCGTTCCAAACATGTAAAGCTGTTGCATAATCTACATCATCTAAAACCCCTTCATCTATCATTTTTTTTGCTCCAGCAAAACCTTCTTCCCCAGGCTGAAACATAAACTTTAAATTTATTTTTAATTTGTCTCTATTTTTATAGAAATATTTAATTGTGTTTATTAGGATGGAAGAGTGTGCATCATGACCACACGCATGCATCATCCCATTATGTTCAGATTTATATTCTATTTTATTTTCCTCTTGGATTGGTAATCCATCTATATCTGCTCTTAATAGTAGTGTTTTAGTTTTATTATTATTAGGGCTATATATATATGCTACTATTCCTGTTGTTGCTAATTTATATATTTTATCTACGTAATCTTTTATTTGGTTATAAATGTAATTTGAGGTTTTAAATTCTTGGAACCCTAATTCGGGGATTTTATGTAGATCTCTTCTATTTTTTAGTAGTAAATCATAGTATTCTTTAGATTCTGATAAGTTTAAATCATTTAAATTTATGAGTTCTAATTTTGGTTTCATTAGTTTCTCCTTTCTCTTAGGTATTTCTATATTTTATTTTATTTATAAATATCAAAAATAATCAATTGGTTTGCTCGGATTTCTTTTAGATTTATTTGTTGATTAGTTTTTATGATTTTATACTTATTTAAAGTTTGTTTTATTTTAGGATTATTTAGAAAATCATTTAAGTTAGCTATAGGGAAATCTGGGATATACTTATTTTTATAATGCATAGGTATTATTGATTTAGGATTTATGAAATTTATTAATTCATTTATTTTATTTATATCTATAGTGAAGTATCCGCCAACGGGGATAAATAGAATATCACAATTTTTAATTTCTTTTATATTGAGATTTTTTTTGTTAATATAATTATTGTTTTCATTTAATGTATGACCAATATCTCCTAAGTGTACTAATTTTATTTCTTTATTATTGATATTTGTTTGGATTACTATTATGCTGTTTTTTCCTCTTTCTTGGCCATAATTTTCGTCATGATATACTCCAAAATTATATATTTTTATTTTATTATTATCTATATAAAAGGGGTACCAATTGTTATCATCTGCTCCTTTTATATATTTGTGTTTGTATAATTTGAAAATATTTTCATTAAAATGGTCAAAATGTGTATGAGTACTTATTATATAGTTTAAATTTTTGAATTCTTTGGTATTTTGGAATTCTTTTAGATATGGATAGTTTAGTTCATAAGAATATGGATCTATTAAGATATATGTATTATTTATATTTATAAAAAAACAAGAGTGCCCAAGATATGTTATATTTATATCTGCTAATGAACTCTTTATTAAAAAAAATAATGATGTTATAAAAAATATTATATAATTAAAAAAATTAATTATTTTTTTATAATTTTTCTTCATGGTTTTTTTGTTTTTTATTTTGTAAATTATTTTTATAAATTTTATAAATTTATTTTTTTAGCTAAGAATATTTTTTGATATTTTTGTGTTCTATCCTTTTGTAAATTTTTTTAGTTATTTTTTGCAATATTTAACAATTTTTTAAAAATATAGAATTAAATAAACAAAAGTTTAATAATATAATATAATGGAAAAAATATAATCAAAATAAAAAGGGGTGACGAATTATGTTAAGTATAAAGAATAATTTATTTAAAGCAAATAGTGATGATAGTATTAAGAAAGGGGAAGCAATTTTAGGTGGTGCAGTTATAGGAGCAGGAGTTGGTGCTGTTGGTGGTGCAATTTATGGATATAATCAAGCTCAAAATGAAATTCAAAAAGTGCCTATTGAAAGTGTAACGCTAACTTACAAAGAACCTATGTATGAAACAAAAGAGATAGGAAAAATCCCTAAAGACCAATATGTTAGAACTTGGTTTGGTTGGTATAGTAGTAATGTTGATTTTACACCTTCTGACCCCGTATATGAGAAGGTACCTGTAAAGGATGCTAATGGGAATGTGGTTTATAAGGAAGTTACAAAGACTTTTACTGATCATGGGAAGCCTATTGTTAATTATTATACTCAGCAGGTAAAAGAACCTGTTTTTCAAGGGTATTCTCAAAATATTATAACAGATTATGATTATGACTGTTATTATCATGAACATTATGATGGGACTATGCATGAGCATTGTAAAGAAGAAGTAAGAGGATATTGGGTTAGATTTTATCCAAAAGTTGATTATAAGATAATAGATACATATCAAGTACCAACGGTAAAATTTGAGCATGGGGTTGATGTAGCAGGAAAAGTTATGACAGGTATGGCAATTGGAGCTGGCTTAGGAGCTGTTTTAGGTGGGGTAATTGGTGCTGTTGTACATTCTATCTCTCAAATGGAAAAAAGTAAAAACGAAAATAATAAATAAAAAATAAAAAATATTATAAACATTAAGAAGGGAGAGCTAAAAAAAGCTCTCCTTTTATTTTATTTATCTTTTTAATTTGTTAATTAAATGGATATTTTTAATTATTATATTAGGGGATAGTGGTTTGCATAGATCATAAATAGTTAGTGCGCATATAGTTGCTCCTAATAATGCTTCCATTTCAAATCCTGTTTTTGCTTCCCCTTTTACTATGCATTCTATTTCTATTTCTTCTTCTTTTATTTTAAAATTTATATCAATGAATTCTGGAGTTAATGGATGACATAGGGGAATTAGATTAGCGGTATTTTTGGCTGCTAATAAACCCGCTGTTTTACTTATTACTAAAACATTTCCTTTCGGGATTTCATTATTTATTATTTTATTTATTATTTCTTTGTTAAGTTGGATACTAGCTTTAGCTGTTGCTTCTCTGTAGGTAATATTTTTGTTTAATCCTGTTTGACTAATATCTATCATTTTTACGTTAAAAATATTATCATTAAAATTAAGATTATTTTTTAGATTATTTTTTTGTTGATTACTCAATTTATTCCACCTTCAATAATTTTTATAAGTTTCTTAAATAAATTCTCACTATAACTTTTTTTACTATTTCAACTTTTACTTTCCTACTCCTTTAAATGTTAAACACCAGTAATTTTGCTATAATCTACTTTGTATCTGTATTCTTTCTTATCTTCCTTAACTTAAATTTTAATATGGGTAAAGTTAATTAAGAGATTGATTTTATAGATTATTATTTAGGTTATTATTTTGAAAAGTATTCATCTAAAAACCCCCTAATATAGTATTCTTTTTTTATATTATAAGGATTTTTATAATTTGTTTTGTTGTTATATGATTTTTTGTTATAAATTAATTTCCATAGGATATTGTTAGGGAATATGAAAGCAGTTCTTAACTTAGTTGATAAATTATTATGAGTTTTAACTAATTTAGCTGCGTATTTACCTTCATTATAATAATGATTTTTAAGTTTATTTAAATCTTGGATTTCTTCTTTAAAATGGAATACAGGAATATTAAAGCTAAATATTCTTTTTATACCTAATTTTCTTAATCTATAACCTAATTCAGTATCTTGCCATCTATAAAACTCTAAATTAAATAACCCTGCTTTTATTATTAGTTCTTTTTTTATGGATACATTTGCTGTACAAAAGTAATTCCTGGAATACCCTTGTATTAAAATTTTTAAATATTTAATTAAGTTATTACCAAAGAATAAATTTAGGAAATTTAAGTTGCTGAAATTAATAATAGGGCCTCTTAGGATTAAGTTAGTATATTTTTTATGGAATTTTAGGTGGTTTTCTATGTAATCTGGATATACGAATGCGTCGTCATCTGTATATATTACTATAGGTGCTTTAGAGTATATAGCACCAATGTTTCTACCATATGCTGAACCATAATTCCTTTCGTTCTTTATTATTATTAAATTGTTAAAATTATTTTCTTTTTTATATTTTGTTAGGATATTGTAGGTGTCGTCTGAAGAATTATCATCTATTATAATTAGTTCAAAATCTTTTATAGTTTGATTTTGCCAATATTTTAAAGTTTTTAATAATATGTTTATTCTGTTATAAGTTGGGATACATACACTTGCTAACATTTATTTTAAATAAAAATTAGTATTTTAAAATTATTGTTTTTTATGCTCTTGATACGTATTCTCCTGTTTGGGTATTTACTATTACTTCTTCCCCTATCTCTATGAATATGGGAACATTTATAGTTATTCCTGTTTCTAAGGTAGCTGGTTTTAAAACACTTGATACTCTATCTCCTTTTATTGCTTTTTCTGTGTATTCTACTTTTAGTTTTACAGTTGAAGGTAGATTTACTCCTATTATAGTGTTTTCATATATCATTACGTTTATATTATCTCCATCTTTGATAAATCCTATTTCTTTTTGTATTAGATTTATTGGAATGGAGAATTGTTCAAAAGTTTCGTTATCCATTACATATAGATTTTCGTTATCTCTATATAATACTTGCATTGGCTTAGTTTCTATGTATGCTTTTTTAAATTTTTCTTCACTATCGAATTTTTTTTCTAAGACTTGGCCAGTTTTTAGGTTTTTTATTTTAGTTAATACAAAAGCTCTCGCTTGGGCTATTTTTGTATGCTGATACTCTATTACTTGCCATAAACTCCCTTCATATTCTATTACCAAACCCTTATAAAAATCATTTGGAGTTATGTATTCCATATATTTAACCTCCTTTTAGTTAGTTTTATTTAATTATTTTATTTTTATTTTTATTTTTTTATTATATTATTCTTGCTTTTAGTTTTTATAACCTTTTTAATTTATTTGTTTTTATTTCTTGCTTTTAATTTTTGTTTTTGTTTTTTTATTTACAAGGATTTAATTTAATTTTATAAAATATTATTTTAAAAATATTTAACTATTTTAACTATAGAAAGGAGGATTTATAGGTAAATAAAAATGAGAGGGTTTAATATTATTGATGGTAAGTTTGTTGTGAGTTTAATAAGGGGCGATGGTATTGGTCCTGAAATAATTGAAAGTGTTTTAAAAATTTTTGATTATATTAATGTTCCTATTATCTTTGAAGAAGTCTTTGCAGGTTTAGAGTGTTATAATAAATTTGGCGATCCTTTACCTATAGAAACATTAAATTCTATTAAAAAGAATAAGATAGCATTGAAAGGACCTACCACTACTCCTAAGGGTGAAGGTTTTAAAAGTGTTAATGTGGCTATAAGGAAAGCTTTGGATCTTTTTGCTAATGTTAGGCCATCTAAAACCATTCCTAATATACCTTCTAAATATGATAATATTGATTTAATTGTTATACGTGAGAATATAGAAGATACTTATCCAGCTGTTGAGTACTATCAAACTCCTGATGTTGTTCAAACTTTAAGGATTACTTCTAAGCAAGGGAGTTATATGGTTAATAAATTTGCTTTTGAACTTGCTAAGAAATTAAATAGGAGAAGGGTTACTTGCGTTCATAAAGCTAATATCCATAAGTTTAGTGATGGAATGTTTTTAAATACTTTTTATGAGATTTCTAAGGATTATAAAGATTTAGTCAGTGATGATATAATAGTGGATAATTTGTGTATGCAATTGGTTAAGAATCCAGAAGACTTTGATGTTTTGGTTTTACCTAATATATTTGGTGATATAGTTAGTGATTTATGTGCTGGCTTGGTTGGTAGTTTAGGACTTGCTTATAGTGGAAATATCGGTTTAAATTATGCGGTTTTTGAAGCTGTTCATGGCTCTGCTCCTGATATCGCTAATAAAAATATCGCTAACCCTTCGGCTATTATTTTAGCTGCTACTTATATGCTAAAATACTTAAATTTATTTGATTTTGCTTATCTTATTGAACAAGCTTTATTTAAGAATTTTGAAAATGGTATTTTTACTAAAGATTTAAAAGGTAATTATTCTACTTCTGAATTTACACAGCACTTAATTAAAAACATTTCTACTTATAAACAAGTATCTTTAAATAATGAAAATAATAAAATAGAATTTAATGATAACAAAAATCAGATTGAAATTAAGGATATTCCAGTTTTATGTGATTCTAAAGATTGGGAGTTATTTGGAGTTGATGTATTTATTGAATGGAATGATTTAAGAACTTTACCTGCTATTCCTTTTGAGTATAAAAGCTTAAGGATAGATTTTATATCTAATAGAGCTACTAAGATATATCCTGACAAAATTTCTGATATAACCTTAGTTAATTGGTATAGATGTAGATATTTAAGTAATTCTAAAATAGATATTAATTTAATTCAGGAATTAGTTAATGAGATTTATAAAAATGGAATTAGGATTTCTCAGTTAGAGTTTTTATATAAAGAAAATAATAAAAATATGTTTTCTCAAGAGTAGTTTTAGTAATTAATTTTTATTTATAAAAAATTCAAAAAAATAAAAAATATGAAAAAAATTGACAAAAGTCAATAAAAATGAATATTTTATTTTAAATTTAATTTTAGGGAGGATAAATTAAAAGGATGTAAAATAAAAGAATTAAGGGGGTAAAAAGGGTAGTTAAGCAATAAGGGGAACAGTGGAAAAACTTATTGCTAAAGCCTTATTTTACCTCCTTAAATAAAAAACAAACCAAAAAGGAGGTAAGGGGTTATGTGGCGATTATTATTATTAGCGGCGCTACTTTCAATGGTAGCGTTAACAACCACATTCGCTGCACCATTTCCTGATGTCCCAGAAAACCACTGGGCATCAAGTGCAGTACAAACACTAAAAGCTAAAGGGGTATTAGAAGGATACCCTGATGGATTATACAGAGGTAAAAGAGCAGCATCAAGATACGAAATGGCAATGGCCTTATCAAGAGTAGTAGCAAAATTAGAGCAATTAGAATCATCATTGCCAGATTTTAGTCAATTTGTTACTAAAGATGATTTAGCAGCAGTAAAGAGAATGGTAGATGAGAATAGACAATATATAGAAGAATTAAATGTAAGAGTAGATGCATTGGAAAAGAAAGTAGGAGAATTAGATAAGAGATTATCTAAATTAGAGAAGGTAACAGTTCATGGCTGGTATGAAATGGCATATGTTAATCAAGGGATAGAAGCAGATCAGGTTGGTAATATAGTAGTAGGAACAACTAGAACAGTTGGATGGCCAGCAAGTACCAGGATATTTACATTTGAATCGACGATGCCATATTCAACAGCATTAGTAGGATGGAATAATGAAGATGTAAAGCCATGGAGTAATTATTTATTTACAAGGAGTTGGAATAATTTACCGATATCTGCTTCAGAAGGTAGTTTAGACGTAGGGTATTTGAAATTAAGAGGGAAGTTAAGTGAAGATTGGATGATGGATGCATTAATAAGTGGAAATAATTTATTATTTATGGGTTTAGGAGCTCAAAATTATCCTGTTTCAGGGGTAAATCTAAGAAGATTATTTACAGGTGAGAGTAGCTGGATAGGACCAACTACGAGAACTCAACAATTAATCTCAGGAGATAATAATACAATAAGATTTGAGACAGTGAAGTTATGGAATAAAGATAAGACATTAAAAATAACATTAGGAGGATTTAATCCGAATATAACAGATAGTTCAGTTTTTGCAGGCGTTCCGAATCCATGGTTATGGGATTCTAAGCCACATTTTGCTGCATATGGATTTAATGTATATCATAAACCAAGTAAATCATTATTTGGAGCGGAATTAGAACATGAATTATATACAGGTACAGTCTCTCAATTTAGTGCTCAAACCAGCAATGTAATAGTTCCTTTAACTTCAACTGAATATGATATGACCCAAAGGGTATTTGGATATGCAATAAACTTTAAATTCCAAAAGGGACACTTTAAGTTAATGTATAATGTTATAGAAGATTCAGCAGAAGAATTTAATATTGGTTTAGGTGCTGGCACTGAAATAATGGGTATTACTACAGGAGCTTTTCTAGGTTCTACTTGGACTTGGCTAACTCCAGATAATCCAGTATTAAATTCCCCTATGTTTGCTGGTAAATACGATTTAGCAGGTAATTTAACACGATTAGGTCCGCAATATCAATCAACAATAGGAGCATCATTTAGATATAATATAAATGACAGATGGGCATTTGATGGGAAGTTTGCTACATCAAGATATCTACCAGTAAAAGAGTTAGGATTAGATACAACAGGTTCAATGTTTGCAGCAAAGATAAGTGGAGCATGGGGTAATACAACATTAAAGGAATATGAAGAAAATTGGAAATTAAATGCAAAGAGCGGATTAGTTAATTTAGAATATATCTCAGTAGATCCAGATTATAGTCCATTTATTGGAATAACTAACTTCTTTGCAGTTCCTAACCCATTCCCAGGTGTAGGGTATTATGACAATCTATATTGGGGACAATTACCATATCCTGTTTATCAACCAGCTCTTAATAGTGCAGCTCTTAATAGTGATCAACTAACATATACAGCTCATGATGCAAAAGCATATCCAAATAATAGACAAGGAGTAAGAATAAATGTTCAATATAAGTTTAGTGATGCATTCTTAGGATGGGCAATGTATGAAGGATTAACTCAAAAAGATACGACAGTTGATAATGATCCTGCAATAGCTGGTACTCAAGTTAGATGGGGATTCTATGAACCAATCTTTGGAACTACTGGAGCTACTACAGTAGCAACAGATGTATTCAAGAAAGGAGATATAAATACATTTAATATAGGATTTAATTATAAGTTCCAAGGTGGTAAGTACGATTTCACAGGGCAATACTATAATACAGATGTCCAAAGAAAGATACCAGTTACTGCAAATAACGCACAAGATAATATAGATTACAATGTAAGGGCATTTGATGTATTGTTTAGATTCTTTGCAAATGAGAAATGGACATGGCATGTTGCATATACTGCAGTAACAAGTGAAGGTAAATACTTCCAACAACAAGATGATGCAAACTTCCAAGGAGAAAATATGTCATATGATAGCAATGCATTAAGAGTAGGATTTGATTGGAAGGTATCAGAAGATGTTAATTTCTTTGCAAACTATAGGTTCTTGAATTTTGATAGTAAGAATTTCCAAAACAATGCAGGTGCTTTAACAATAGATAATGCGGATTGGAAGGGTAATCAGTTGTGGTTAGGAGCAAGAGTTAAGTTTGGACAAAAGTAAAAGAATTTAATTAATAAAGAATAAATATATAATTAAAGGGGAGCGATTTTGCTCCCCTTTTTTGTTTTAGTATAATTTCTTATAAACAACAAGGAGTTTTTTTATTATAATTAAAATATTAAAAAGGATGTGATAATTTATAATTCAATTGAGGAGGGTTAGAATAAATGAAGAGATTACTGATAGGGATAAGTGATTTTAAGAATATAATAACGGGAAATTATGTATATGTATTTCATATAACATTAGGCTTATGCCTTCGTTATAGATAAAACAAAGTATATATATGAATTGTTAAGTACTTCAAAGTATGTATTTTCAAGTAGACCTAGACGCTTTGGGAAGTCTTTATTATTATCTACTATTGAATATCTATACGAAGGTAAAAGAGAATTATTTAAGGGATTATACATAGAAAATAAATGGGATTGGAATGAAAAATATCCTGTAATTAGGGTAGATTTTGGGGAAATCCAAACGTTAAATAAACACTTATTAGAAGAGCAAATATATTCAGTTATATTAAGGTATTCAGAGATATATGATTATAAAATAAAAGAGAATTTAAGTGTGTATGTGAAATGGAGATTATTGATAGAGCATATAGCTAAAGAAACTAAAAAACAAGTAGTAGTGTTAGTAGATGAGTATGATAAACCGATATTGGATTTAATGGATAAGAAAGAAGTATATGAGGTAAGAGAAATGTTAAAAGGATTTTATTCAGTATTAAAGGGATTAGATAAATATATAAAATTTCTGCTGGTAACGGGAGTAAGTAAATTTGCGAAAGTATCATTGTTTAGTGGGTTAAATCAGTTAGAGGATATCTCATTAAGCAAGGAATACGGAGATATATGTGGATATACCCAAGAAGAATTAGAACATTATTTTAGAGAGTATCTGGATAATGTAAATATAGAAGAAGTAAGAGAATGGTATATTTCATATAACTCACACATACTGTGTTCGTTATATTTCATATAACTCACGCATACTGCGTTCGTTATAATGGGTATAATTTTTTAGGCAGTAAAGTATATAATCCGTTTGATGTGTTGTTATATTTAAGAAAAAAAGAGATAAGGAGTTATTGGTATGAAACAGGAACACCAAGTTTTTTAATAAAGTTAATAAAACAAAAGGAGTATAATATAGTAGAATTAGAAGGGATAAAAGCCGATGAGAGTTTATTAAATAGATTTGATGTAGAAGAGATAGAGATAGAAGCGATAATGTTTCAAAGTGGATATTTAACAATAAGAGATTATAAGGTAAGTGAAAATGGGATATTGTTTGAATTAGGATTTCCGAATAAGGAAGTAAGGGTATCATTTAATAGAGATATATTATATAATTTAATAAAACAGAAATCAAAGGTAAATGTAATAGCAGAAAAAATAATAGAGATATTAAAAACAGAAAAAATAGAAGAGTTAAAAGAACAAATAGAGATATTAATAAGTGCAATAAGTTATATGTATTTAAAAGAGGAATATAGTTATGTAATAGCAGTATATAGTATGTTATATACAACGGGATTAGATGTGATAATAGAAGATAATACATCAAAAGGGAGGATAGATTTAACGATAATAGTGGATAAAAAAATAGTATATATAATAGAGTTCAAAGTAATATTAACATATAACTCAGATAACTCAAATAAGGCAAATATAGAATTTTTCGTTATAGAGAAGAAAGAAGAAAAAGGGAAGGCGTTAAAACAAATTAGGGAAAAAGAATATCATAAAAAATATCTAAATTATGAAAAAATTTATCTTGTAGGAATAGAGTTTGATAGGGTAAAAAAGGATTTAGTTAATTTTGAGTATGAGATAGTTAAGTAATTTTTATTAATTAAAAAAGATGATATTATTTTTTAAAGAGTTTATTTAGGTGTTGGATTTCTTGGGTTGTATCGACCTCTTCTTTTCTGGTAGCCCATGCGGGATAAGGGAATTTTATTACTATTGGTAATGGGCAATCTGGTTGGGAAATTATCATATTCCCTGGTTTTAATATGATTACTCTTTTTTTTAGTTCATCATTTAAAAATGAATAATAGCTTTTAGAGATTTCAAATGAATCAGATCTTCCTACTACTTTTATTGCACAATTAGATAATATTCTGTTTTCTACTAATGATGCGGTTTGCTGAGCTCCTATTAGTATTATCCCTAAGCTTCTACCACGCTCCGAAATATCTATTAATACATCCTTTATTGGAGTATCTAAGTTAGCTGGAGCATATTTATTTAATTCATCTATTACAAAGAAATATTTATTTAAATCTTGTTCTTCTTCTTTTTTTTGATATATTAAATATAAAATAGAAGATACTACAAAACTTTTGGCTTTTTCAGGTAAGTTATGGACATCTATTACTGTTAAGCTACTATTAATTATTTTTTCCATTATATTAATTTTATCGTTGGTAATTGAGGAAAGTAAGAAATTACAATCTTCTTTTATTTTCCTGAATCTTCTTAAAAAAGCAAAAATAGTGCCAGTAGTTTCATTTATTTCACTCCTGTTTATTCTTAAATATTCTTCTAAATAATTATACAGATTTTCTAAGTTTTCTAATTGAATTTTTTTGTCTTTTATTTTTGCAATTAAAATTCCTTTATTATATAGTTCTTTATCGTTTTGGATAGTATAATCTAATAATATAGCTAAATGTTTTTCTATATAAGAAATTATTCTTTCTAAATTTTGATAATCTTTGATTTCATCAACAAAAAAGAATTTAAATAAATTGTTTTTAGCTATTTCTGACAAAGTAAAATAATATAAATATGAAGTAATAGAGGTATCTGGGATATCTTTTTCTTTTAATATTGAATTTTTTTTAGGAGGGACTAATATTGATACATTTTTAAATTCTTCAGGTTTTAGATTAAGTAGCTCATACTCTTTTATTATTTGTTCTTTAGTTGTATTCTTTAAGTTTTTGAAATTATTTTTTTTATTAAGATATAATAAATCTGTAGATTTAACATTAAATATAATAGCTTTATATGTATGTGCTTGAGAGGATTTTTGAAATAATGAGAATAATAAGAAGGTAGCAAAAGTTGTTTTGGTAGCTATTCCTGACATTCCACTTATATTTATATGCGCTCCGTTTGTACCATCTATAAAATCTAAATTTAAGTATGCTATATTGTTATCTCTTAAAAACCCAATTGGAATTTTGTTTTCCATTTTATCAAAATATAGCGCTAATTCAGTATGATTTATATTAGCTTTATATACTTCGTTAGTTGGATTTGGAGGAATATAAATTTCTGGTTCTATTCTTGTTGTTAGTACTTTTGCTACTGAAATATTTAAATATGGAACTTTATTATTATACATTAATTCTGTTTCTATGGCATAATTGCTTGCTTCTGTATATTTTTTTATATCTACTACTATCCCATAATGATAGATCTCTATATCTTTTATTGTAGTTTTTGTATATACTATATCATCTAATTGTACTAACGCATCATTAGATATTAGAAAATAAAATTCATAAGGGGTATTCTGTTTATTACCTAATATTATCCCTACTTTTTCCATATTTTTTTATTTTCGTTTAATTCTATTTATTTATATTATTTTACTTATTTTATATTTTTACCTTTTTTTAAACGGATAATCCTATTAAAAATAGAATAAATTTAATAAATAATATATGAAAATAAGAGAGTTTTTTTATATTCTTTTAAAAAGATATTTTCCTCATTTAAAAACAAAATCTAAATCTAAATTTTTTAAAAAAATATTGATTAATAAAATTTTATTAATTTTTTCTTATTATTTAAAAATTTCTAAAGAGGAAATTTTAATATCTGATATTTTCTTAAATTCAAAAGAACAAGAAGAATTGGAGAAAATTCTTTATGATGTTTTAATAAAGAAATATCCTATAGAGTATTTACTTAAAAAAGTTAGATTTGGAAATTTGGAATTAAATATTAATGAGAATTGTTTAGTACCTAGATTAGAAACTGAAGAATTTTTATTTTATTCTTTTGAATATCTTAAAAATAAATACGATTTAAATGATTTTAGTTTTATATTTTTGGAATTAGGAGTGGGTTCCGGGAATATTATTCTAAATTTTCTTGAGTTTTTTAAATTTAATAAAAAAAATATATTTATAGGTAGTGATATTAGTTTTAAAGCGATTTATTTAGCTTTATCTAATTTTTATTTAAATTTTATTGATAAATCAGTCTCAAAATTAATTTATCTAATAAATTCTGATAAATTTTTATTTATTAATACTTATAATTTATCAAAATTTTTAATTACTAAAAATCTAAATTTAATAATTTTTAGTAATCCACCTTATCTAGATAAAAAGGAAATAAAAAACTTATATGACCCATTTGTTTCTTTATATTCTAAAGATAAAATAAGTTTTTATGTTTATATTTTGAAATTTGTTTTTGAATTGATAGATAGTATTGTTTATTTAAGAAATGATATAAAATTAGAAAAATTACCAATAATAGAAGTATTTTTAGAAATAGACAGAATAGGATTTAAAAAATTACTAAATAAAAAAAGAAATAAAATTTTAAGTAAATTAACAATATTAAAAAAGCAAAAAATTTCTAAAAATATTTATTATTTTTATATAAAATATAAGGAATTTTTTATAAACATTAATTTTTATGTAGTATAGGTTTTATTGTTTATTCTTTTTGTTTTTTTTAGTTTTATTAGTTGATTTTTTGATACTTTTTAAGTAAAATTCTTTTAGCTTGTTAATAACTTTTTTATGAACTATATCTGGGGATAGATCGGTTGCAATTTGGATAGCTTCGTCTATATTTTTTACTGTGTATATCTTAAATTTTTTATCTTTTATATATTGGATTACTTCTTCTTTTAGAACTAGATCGTTTATGTTTTGATAAGGGATAATTACGTAAGCTGGGAAATGATTCCTATATTTACATATTTCAAAGAATCCTTCAACTTTTTCTTTAATCCCGCCTACTGGTTGTGCTTCTCCTTTTTGGTTCATAGATCCAGTTATTGCTAAATTTTGTTTAATCGGTATATTTGATATTTGAGATATAAGAGCTAATACTTCTGCTAATGAAGCACTATCTCCTTCTAACATTGAGTAATTTTGTTCAAAAGAAATTCTTGCTTGTAAAGTTAATGGAAAATTTGTAGAATATTTTTGAATAAAGTATCCTGTTATTATCATAACAGCTTTATTATGAATTTGTCCAGAAAAACCTACTTCTTTTTCTATTGATATTATTCCCTCTTTTCCTAATCCTATAGAGCAGGTAATTTTAACAGGCTTCCCAAAAGCTAATTCCCCTATTTTTAAATAAGCTAGTCCATTAACTACTCCAATATCTTTACCCTGAGTTTTTATATCTATCGTATTTTCTAAAATATATTTCTGGATTTTTTCTTTATAAATACCGTTTCTATATTCCCAATGCTCGATTGCTTTCTTTATAGCTTCTTTATTTATATTTTTATTATTGTTTGAAAAATAATTCGCTTCTATTAAGATATTCTCTATAATTGACATTTTTAATGTTAATTTTTCTTTGTTGTCTGATATTCTATGAATATATTTTAGCAATTCTATTATTGCTTCTTCTTCTAATTTTTTTAAATTGTTTTTTAATCCTAAATTTAATATTGATTTAATATAATTTTCTAAAATATTTTTCTTTATTTTTTCATAATTTATTTTTTGAGTTTTATTATTTATTAAATTGTTATTAAAGTATTTAACTTTATCTAATTCTAAGTTATTATCAAAATATGCAACTATTTGGAAGTATTCATTAAAATCTTGATCTAATTCATTAAGTATATGATATATTATACTTGGACCCAGGAGTATTACTTTAGCGTTGAATGGAATTGGTTGAGGTTTTAAAATCTTTGTAGATATCCCTAAATGTTGATAAATATCTTCTATAATTATTTTTTTATTTTTTATAGTTTTTTTAAGTGATTCATAAGCAAATGGTTCTTTTAATAAATCTATTATGTTTATAATTATGTATCCTCCGTTAGCTTTGTGTAAGGAGCCAGGAGTTATCATTGTAAAATCTGTTATTAAAATCCCTTGATAGACTTCCTTATCTACTTTACCTAATAAATTTTCTAAAGTAGGAGATTCCTCAAAAACTATTGGGATATTTTCTATTTTGCTATTATCTACAAACAAATTAACTTTATATCTGTTAGGAATATTTTCTTCATTGTTTTTGAATTTTAAAAAATTTTCTAAGTTTTCCATTATATCTTTTTTTAGATCTTCAAAATAATTATTGAGTTTTTCTTTTTCTGTATCAAGTATGATACTGTTTAGTTCTTGGGTTAATTCTTGAATGTAAAAATCTATCCATTTTTGAGCAACTTCTTTATCCATTTCCTTTAATTTATCTATTAATTCTTTATCCATTTTTCTGAGTTTTTTTATATTTTCTTCTATTTTTTGCTCTAAGATTTCTTCTTTTTCTTCTATCTGTTTTTTTATATTTTCATCTAGTTGTTGGATCTCTTCATTAGATAATGGCTTTCCACCTATTATTGGAGTTATGTAAAATCCAGTAGTAGTGGGTTGTAATAAAAAACCTAAATTTAAAGCCTCTTGTTGCATTTCTTGAATAATTTTTTCTTTTTGTTTTGCAGTTTCTTTTATAACTTGTTCTTTAGTAGATATGAATTTTTCATCTTCAAAAGCATTTTTTAGAGTACTTCTTAAATTTTTTATGGTATTTTCTACCTTTTCTTTAAAAATTTTACCGTTTTTAGTCTTAAAGCTTACACTTACTGGACTAGATGGATCATCAAAATTATATATATATACCCAATCATTAGGGATTTCTCTTTTTATTAATGTTTCTTTTAAAATTGATTCTATAATAGTTTTTTTACCTACTCCGTAATCCCCAGCAGCATAAATATTATATTTATCATTATTTATGTTTATTCCTAATTTTATTGCTTCTATTGCTCTTTCTTGACCTATAAAATTTGCTAAATTAATATTATACTCTTTGGTATTATCATAAAAATTTTTTATAATCTTTTTTATTTCTTCTTTGTTATAATTAATTTCAATTTGTTTTGGTTCTAGTTCTAAAGTGTTTATTAATTTGTTTTTTTTACTAATAATAATCTCCCCTTTCTTTTTAATATTTATATAATTTTATATAATATGAAGGATTTAAAAAAACGGTATTACATATTTTTTAAGGTAGTAATATTTTGATAAATTGAATTGATAAAAAATGGGCGAGACAGGAGTTGAACCTGTGACCTCTTGCATGTCACGCAAGCGCTCTAACCACCTGAGCTACCCGCCCAATAACCCTACCTTATTTATTATTTTATATTTTATCTGTTTATCCTCTTTTAAAAACATATATTCTAAATTAATTTTTTTTTCTTTCAAGGTTTGTTTATTTTTTTATATAATATTAAAATAAAAGGCGGATTTAAAAACTGTATATCAACTATTAAAAAGTGTATATTTAAAAATATATTAAGTTCTTTAAGATGGACTTAACTATGTTAAGAAAAATCTGATGTTAAGAAAAATCTGAGTAGATTGGTATAGAAAAACAAGGAGATTAAGTCTTGTAGTTAGCACAAAACCTATAATTAGCCTAATACCGCCTGCAGACCATAGGGCTAATATGATTAACATTAATTGGCGGAATACAAATAGGTCTGCCAAAAGTGTATAAGAATATACACTTTTGTTAACTAATATTATGGAATTATTAAATGAATCTAAAATTAATAATAATTTGAATTTTTCTACCAGAGCTATTCATATTCTTGAAGATCCTAAAGAAAATTATTATAAAGATATAGTTGCTCCTATAAACCTTACCTCTACTTATTTATTGGATGATTTAGAAGTCAAAGAAAATCAATATTTTTATACTCGATATGATAACCAAACCAGAAATATTTTAGAATATAAATTAGCTGCTTTAGAGGATTCCAAGTTTTGTTTAACTTTTTCTTCTGGTATGTCTGCTATCTCTACTACTTTGTTATCCTTAGTTAAACCTAATTCTATTATTATTTCTTTTGATGATATATACAGTGTTACTAAAAAAATTTTTGAACAATTTTTTATAGAATATAATATCAAAGTTATTTACTTTGATTTTAGTGAAATTAATTCTATAGAAGAGTTTCTTAATGAAAATCTAAATGAGAATGTAAGTATTATTTATTTAGAGTCTCCTACTAATCCACTCCTTAAAATAACTGATATAAAAAAAATTGTTTCTATTTCTAAAAAATTAAATAATAATGTTAAAATTATTTTTGATAATACTTTTCTAAGTCCATATTTTTACAATCCATTAAATGATGGGGTTGATGTGGTGGTTCATAGTTTAACTAAGTATATCAATGGACATAGTGATGTTATTGCGGGAGCTATTATGACTAATAATCAAGAATTGTTTTATTTAATAAAACGGTATCGAAATATGTTAGGTGGAGCTTTAAGCCCCTTTGATAGCTATTTAATTATAAGAGGATTGAAAACTTTAGCCTTAAGAATGGAAAAACATCAACAAAACGCTATGATCTTAGCTGATTACTTAAAAAAACATCCAAAAGTAAAAAAAGTCCTTTATCCAGGATTAAAAGAACATAAAAATCATGAAATAATAAAAAATTATGCTAAAGGTTTTGGAGGAGTTATTTCCTTTGAATTAGATTTAGATAATTTTAAAATAAAAAAATTTTTAAGTAATTTGAAGTTAATAAGTAATGCGGTTAGTTTAGGGGGAGTAGAGTCTCTTATTTGTATTCCTTATTTTTCTACTCATAAAGATGTAAAAGATAAAGAAAAAATAGGAATAACCCCTAATTTAGTTAGATTATCTGTTGGGATTGAAGAACCACAGGATTTAATCCAAGATTTAGAAATCGCTCTCAATAAATGCTAATTTATTTTAAAAAATATTGATTATATTTTGATTTCTCTTAAGGAATTGATTATTTTTATATTATTTTTTCGAGCTATTTTTCTTGTTTCGTAATGATTATAACCCCATTTTGACATATATAAATTTATATTTATATCATTTTTTGTATTTGATTTTAATTCTTCTTTTATTCTTAATAGGTTATATATTAAATCATCTACAAAATGTATTTCTTGGGTTTTAAATATGTTAGATATTTCTAATATTTTTTTCCCTTTATCTATAAATTCTTTTTCTTTACCAAATATATGTTTTATATTTATGTTATAAAATTTTAGTATTTCTTCTATGGCGTATTTTTGCTTAGTTGAAAGTATTGCTATCAAAATATTATTTCTTTTTAATATATTATTTAGTTGGATTATAATGTTTTTGAATGGTTCATTAAATGATAACCATAATTCCTTATTATTTTCTTTTATAAATTTTCTCTTATTATAAAAATGTTCTATAAAATCATTTAGTTCTTTTTGATTTTCCTGTTTTAATTTAGCTTTAAAATTATAATAAAAATTAAAATTATATTTTTTTAAATTTAAATCTTTAAAATCTTTTAAGGTTATTTTTTTTGTATTTATGTTATTGTTTTTATTTTCAAAATGATTTATTAAAATTTTAGAAGTTATATAAAAATCATCAACATCTGTACAATATGTCCTAAATTTTTTATAGTATTTATTAAATAGATTTATTTCATTAATTAGTATTTTTTTTATTTTTTTATAATTTTGTTTTATAAGTTTATCATCGTTTAATATTTTAATGCTTTCTAGATTTTGTAAGTATTTCGAGAGATTGCTATTTGGAAATATTTGGGGGATAATGCTTAAAACTATACTACTTAATTCTAAAGAAGAATCGAATAAAACCCCATCAAAATCCAATAATAACAATTTACTCATTATATATATGTTTTTATATATTTTATTTTTCCCCTTTTTATACTAAATAATAAATTTAAATAATAAATTAAATAAAAATAAAAAAAAAATTGATTTTTGACAACATTTTTTATTATTAATAAGCTGTTTTATTAAAAGGAATTTAAGGACAAAAAATATAAATAATATATCCTATAGTATAAAAGAAAAAATTAAACTATATAACATCTTAAAGTAAATGAGCGTTTTTTTAGCTAAAGAAGATAAAACAATTCAGGAACATATAATAGATATTTTACAAAATTTAAAAACTTTAAAGGAAAATTCATATAACTTAAACTTAACTCCAGAAGAATATATTATCCTTAAATTATGTATTATATATCACGATTTAGGAAAAATTAACTCGTATTTTCAAAGTAGAATAAAAAAACAGATAATAAACTATAATATTCCTAATTATCCCCATAATTACCTTTCGACTTTATTTATTAATAAAAATTTAATTAGTAATTATCTTGGTTTAGAATCTTATAAGCTTATATTTCATATAGTAGCTTTTCATCATGATAGAGAATTAAATATATCTAATATTAATCAACAAAATATTAAAGAAATATTAACTGATTTATATACCAACATAAAAAAATTTAATAAATATGAGATATTAGATAATGAGTTATTGATAGATCTAAAAGATATATTTAAAGAAAATTATTATGAGATAATAAAGTTGGTATCAGATGATTTAGAAGCTGAAAAAATATTAAAAGATATAAAAAATATCCAAAATAAGAACCTGTTATCAAAAGAAATAAATAAAAAGATAACTAAACTATTAGGGTTATTTTTAAGATTGGATCATACAGCTTCGGCTAAAATCCCTATAGAATTAAAACCAATAAATAAAACTGAAGTAGTGATTAATATTTTAAAAGATTTAAAAAACACATGGCAATTATCTTACTGTAATTTAAAAGATATAAATCAAAACATATTAATCCTTAGTTCAACAGGTTTGGGAAAAACTGAAATGACTTTATTACTATCTCATAAATTTAAATTATTTTATACTTTACCTATTAGGTCAAGTGTAGATGCAATATATAAAAGATTTATAAAATATTTTGATATAAAAAATGTGGGGATTTTACATGCTAACTCATTTAACACTTTAGAATATATCATTGAAAACTATAAAAAAATAGACGAAGAAATTGATATATATTTTGAATATAATTTAGCTAAGAACTTATCTAAGAATATAAATGTATTAACAGTAGATCAAATTTTCCCCGCTTATTTTAAGTATTATGGATTTGAGAAGATATACGCTACTTTAGCTTACTCTAAATTAGTAGTAGATGAAATCCAAGCTTATTCTCCGTTAATGTTGGCAATCATATTGAATACTTTAAAAGAAATAAATGAATTAGGAGGAAAGTATATAGTATCTACTGCTACCTTCCCTAATTTCTTAACAGAACAAAACTATATCTCCTTTGATAATTTCATACAATATATTCCAAATCTATCTAAACATAAAATTAAACTCATAAATGAAGATTTAATATCAGATAATAAAATTAATGAGTGTATAAAGAAAAAGATTTTATCACAAAATTTTCAAAAAATATTAATAATCTGTAATACTGTGGTTAAATCCCAGGAAGTTTATAATCAGATAATACAAAATCCAGAAATACGAGCTAACTTTAATAATATTATATTACTTCATTCAAGGTTTATTAGAAAAGATAGAGATAGAATAGAAAATATGGTATTAGATAATAGTTTTAAAGGGATTTTAATTTCTACACAAGTAGTTGAAGTATCATTAGATATAGATTTTGATATACTATTTACAGAACTGGCCCCTTTAGATGTAATTATTCAAAGAATCGGAAGAATCCTTAGAAGATATAAATTTAATTTAAATAAATTAATTGATCAAGAAAATGTGATAATATTTACTCAAAACCCATCAGGTAAAGGAGTTATTTATGAAAAAGAGTTACTCGATAACACAGTAAGTATCTTGTCAGAATTAAAAGATAATTCTTTAATTTCTGAAAATCTAAAATTAGAACTCATAAATAAATATTATAGTATAGATTTCTTAAGATGTACTAAATATTATCAGAAATTTAGGAATTATTATGATAAAATTGGGAGTATATTTGTAGATAAAAAATCTCAAGCTCATGAAATATTTAGAGATATAAAAAATATAGACTTTATTCCACTAAACGTTCTAAATGAATATACTAATGAATTTAAAGAATTAATTTACAATAATCAAGATATAAAAAAACAAGATTTTTTAAAGCTAATAGATTTTATAAATGATTTATCTGTGTCTATTCCCTATAATCTATTAAAAAGAACTTTAAAAAATATAGCAACTTATAAATTAGGAGATATCTTAAAATATCAAAATAATATTAATATAAACGATAAATTATATAGATTTTTAAATAGTTTTTTAGTTATGGATTTAAATTATAATAGTGCTATAGGAATAGATTTAAAAAATATTAATCTAATAAATGATACTCAAGATTTATGGATAATCTAAATTATAATAACATTAATAATTTGAATAATGATAATCTAAGTAATGATAGTTTAGATAGTATAACTGCTGAGATATTACATAAAATAGATATTGATATTAATTCTTTATATATAACTGGATTACAAGTAGCATATTATAAGCATTGTAAAAGAAAAGCATATCTGTTTTCTAAAAAGATCCAATTTGAACATACCAGTGAATTTATAGAATTAGGGAAATTATTAGAGCAAAAATATTTTAAAGAAGAGGAAAGCTTAGATTCTTTTGATAAACCAGTTAAAATAGATTTTTATACAATAGATAATGAAGTAATTATTCATGAGATAAAAAGATCCGATAAAACTGAAGAATCTCATATATATCAAGTAAAGTATTATATTTGGTACCTTAAAAATAAAGGGATAAATTGTAATAAAGGGATAATTCATTACCCCAGGTTAGCTAAAAAAATAGAAATAACCTTAGAAAATAATGATTATCTAGAGATACCTAACATCCTATTAGAAATAGATAAATTAATAAGATCTAATGATGTTCCAAAACCTATAAGAATTAGTATATGTAATAATTGCTCTTATTTTTATTATTGTTATGTTTAATTTTATTTTAATTAATCTAATTAAACAAAAAATATGAGTTTAAAAGAAAGTTTGTATATATTTAAATCAGGTAAATTATCTAGGAAAGATAATACTTTACTTTTTACTCCTATTAATGAAATTGAAAATCAAGATAATAATGATAGTAATAAAAAAAACTTTTTACCAATAGAGAAAATAAAAGATATTTTTGTATTTTCTGAAATAACAATTAATTCTAAATTAATTAACTTTTTAGCGAGTAATGGGATAATAGTACATTTTTTCAATTACTATGGATATTATACAAGTTCGTTATATCCACGAGAAAAATATTTAGCAGGAGAATTGCTTATTAAACAAGTTCAAAATTATATAGATAACGATAAACGATTGTATTTGGCTAAGTGTTTTGTTCTCGGTGGAATTTATCATATCTTTAGAAATATTTATAAAAATTTATCTAAATTAGAATCCTTAGATTATCAAACGATAGAAACTCAGGTATATAATGCTAAAGATATTTTTGATGTAATGAGTATAGAAGGAAAATTGAGAAAAATATATTATCAAGTTTATTTTGGAATATCTGAAAGAACAAAGAATCCACCATTAGATAAAGTTAATTCTTTAATTTCTTTTGGGAATTCTTTACTATATTCTACTATTATTACAGAATTATATCATACTCAGTTAAATCCTACTGTTAGTTATTTACATGAGCCTTATGTTAGAAGATTTTCTTTAGCTTTAGATATCTCTGAAATTTTTAAACCAATTATTATTGATACTGTTATTAAAAATTTAATTAGTAATGATAATATTTTAGAGGATAATAATTTTGAAGAAGATTTGAATTATGTTTTTTTAAATGAAGAAGGTAAGAAAAAATTCTTAAAAAAATATAAATCTAAACTTCAAGAAACTACTTATTACAGAAAACTTAAACGAGAAGTATCTTTTAATTTTTTAATAAGACTAGAATGCTATAGATTAATGAAACATTTCATGGAAGAAGAATTATATACTCCTTTAAAAACTTGGTGGTAATAATGTATTATATAATAACTTATGATATTTCTGATGATAGGAGATTAAATAAAGTGAGAAAAATTTTAAGGAAATACTTAAACTGGGTACAAAAATCAGTATTTGAAGGGAGTTTATCTGATTCTCAATTTCATAAATGTAAAATGGAATTAGAAAGTATTATCGATAAAAATCAAGATTCTATTTATTTTTATAAAATATCTTATAATAAAGCCTTATCTAAGGAAATTTTAGGCATTGATAACTTAACTAAATTATTAGAGGATAATTTTATTTAAAGTTTAATAAAAAATAAAGTTAAGTATAATCAAAGGGGGAAAAATTATAATGAATATAATCCAAATATTAAAAGATACAATAAAAGGGAATACATATGAAATAGATTGTGAGGTAATAACTCCTTTAGCGATGGGAAATGCTAATAAAAAAGCTGAGTATAAAGAAGCTGAGTTAAGGGAACAAAGTATAAATGGAGTTTTAAGGTGGTTTTTTAGAGTTGCTGGAGGTAGTAAAGAAAATGAACAAAAATTATTTGGAACTGTTTTAGATGAATCTAAAAAAGGCCTGGTTAAATTAAAAGTAATTTCTGAAAATATAATGGAACTTTCTTCAAAACAATTTATAAACATATTAAATAGAAAACAAGGATTTAGTTATTTAGGATTTTCTTTTAGAATGAATAAACAAAATTTTATTAATAGTGGATATAAATTTAAAATAATTATTAGTTTTAATCCTTTAGCTAGTAAAGAATATAAAGAAATGTTTTTTGCTACTTTATGGCTAGCATTTAACTTAGGGAACTTCGGAAGCAGGTCTAGAAGAGGATTTGGGGCTATCCAGATTAATTCTATTACTCATAATAATCAAAAAATTAATCAATTATTTTCATTAGATTTTATTAAAAATTTTGATAATAATCAACAGAATAATAATCAAAAGATTTCTCAATACTATAAAAATAATCTTGAAAAAATTAAACACATCTTTAATAATAACAAAAAAATAAATGGTATTCCTATTATCTTCGATAATTTCCATATTTATTTATTTAGTAAAACCAATTATAATGATTATGTAAGTATCTTAGATGAAATAGGATCTATTTATAAAAATTATAGAATTGGTCTTAAAAGAAAAGGGGAAGGTAGAAAACGTTATATTTTTGGCTTACCTTTAAGAAATTTTGATATGAGAAATAGAAGAGCATCTTTACTTATTTTTAAACCTATTAAATTTAATAATAGTTATAGTTTATTAATTATAAAAATTTTACCTACTGATAAAAGAAGTTTTATATTTCATAATAATATAAAAGTGGATAATAGTGATTATAATTATATAAGAGATTTCGCTAAAGATGAACTTATAAAGATTTATGAACCTTAAGATTAAAAAACAAAAACTAAAATAAATAACAATTAATATCAATAATAAAAGGGGTGAAGAGATTAAATGTTTGAATTTAAGATAAAACCATTTGATGTGTTATATTTTGGAAGCACAAAACCATTTAGCATAGGAGATGTAACTAAATCAGATTATTTCCCTACTTCTTATAAGTTAGCGAGTGCTATCTGTTTTAAATTATATCAAGCTTTTAAAATAGATCCTAATAATATTATTAAATCCTTTTATGGACCTTTTATTGAATATAATAAGAAGTTGTATTTCCATAAACCACATAACATATATAAAACCAAATCAAAATATTCTAAATATACTTCAACTTCTAATAACAATTATAAATATTTTATACTATTACCAGTTAATTTAGAAAAAACTTTTGAAATTTTTAAGTTCTATAATAACGATAATAGCAATAAAGATTTAAATGAGGGATTAGATTTTTCATTTAAAAGTTATTTTTTATATATAGGGCAAGAAGAAGTAGAAAGTTTTAATGCCTTTATTTCTATTCAGGCTTTAGAAAAATATATCAAAAAACTTAGTACCCTAGGTTTTTATAATATTAAAAACTTTAATCAATTAGATAATGTTATTAGTTTTAATAATAAAGATAATGATAATAATGATGATGATGATATATTGGAGGTTAAAAATATTTTAGATTTTGATCAAAGAATAGGGATAAAATTAGATGATAATACTAGAAATGTTTTACAAGAAAGTGGCTTATATAGAATAGAATTCCTTACTTTAAAAGAAAATCTTAATTATGTATTTTATATAGAATTTCATGAAGAGAATTTAAGAAATCAAAATATAACTCTTGAAAAACTAATAGAATTTTTAAATAATAATAGAAACTTGAAACTGGGTGGTGAAGGAAAATTTAGCTATTATCAATTTAAAAAACAAAAATTTTATAATATTTTAAATTACTACTCAGAAGTTTTTAAAAATGCAGAAAATAAAGAAACAATAAAAGAAATATTAAATAAAGACTATATTTTCGTTATATTTTTAAATATTGGGTATTATAAAGATTATGAGGAATTAAAGCAAGCGATAAGTTATAAATTTCCAGGTTTTTCTATTGAATCTATTATTTTTGATGAATTAATGATTGTTGGGAAATATAAAGCAAAAATTGAGGGAAAGATTAGCGATAAAAAGAGCTCAAAAAAAGTACTTCCGCCAGGTACTGTCTTGTTCCTTACTAAAAATAATTACAATTATCCTAATAAAGATGATTTAAAAAATAACGATACTTCAAGAGATATAAAAGTTGGAATAGACTTTTTAATAAATAAAGATAATTTGCTTGATTCTGAATTTATTGGTTCTAATTTAGTTATCTTTTTTTAATTTCAAAGTAAATTAAATAAAAATACTAACAAAAGGGGGTAAAAATATGCCAAATAATGAAATCAATAATAATCAAAGGGATTATTTAGCTAATGTAATTTTTATGTATGCTTTAACTCCTGTACATATGGGTAGTGGGCAAAGCTTGTCTTATGTGGATTTACCTGTTCAGCGTGAAAAATCTACATCTTTCCCTATTTTATGGTCTAGCGGAATTAAAGGAGTTCTTAGAAATAATTTTTCTAAATATATTGAAATTAAATATTCTAATAAAGAGCAAAATAGAAGTAGTTTAGTTGATGTGATTTTCGGTCCTGAAGATTCTGAGGAATCTTTTGCTAGCTGTATATCTATTACTGATGCCAAGATCTTGTTTTATCCTGTAAGATCCTTAAAAGGAGTTTTTTCCTATATTACCTGTCCTTTTGTTATTAATAGATTCTTATCGGAGTTATCTGCTTTTAATCAAAATTTAAATCTAAACCTAAATGATCTGCAATTAGATGATGATAAAATTATAGTAAAAGCTAACTCAATTTTAAAGATTAATCAATCTCAGGTGGCTTTAGAAGAATTTGTATTTGATATTAATCAAAGTAAATTTATTGATGAGCTATTTAAGGATGATTTATTTGAAAAATTAAAAGAAATAGTGAATGATGAGAAATTTTATGAAAGAGTTTCAATAGTATCCGATAATGTATTTAAAGATTTTGTTAATTATTCAGTGGAGATAAGAACAAGAATTAGAATAGATCAGCTTTCAGGCGTTACTAAAGAAAGTGCTTTATTTACTCAAGAATTTGTACCAAGTCAAACTGTTTTCTACTCCTTTATCTTTATTAAAGATTCCTTTTCTAAAGATAATAAAATTAATAAATACGAAGTAAATCAAAAAATAGATGATTTCTTAAAAGATTATTCTATTTTACAATTTGGATCAGATGAGACTCTTGGTAAAGGATTATTTAAACTTAAAAAAATTTAAATTCAATAATAAGCTATATAAGAATCTAATTATTAATGGAGGGGGTTATGATAAATTTAGATCCTAATAAAACTATTAATTTAAGTATAATTAAGTTTCTTAATCAAAGGGTAGATATTTTAAAAAAAGATAAGGTTATTTCAGAAGCAAATAAGTTTGCTAATTTAATTATTACTAACGGGTTGATTCCTACTTTAGCTTATTATGAATCTAAATCTGAAAATAATATTGAAGTTAATGAGTTTTATAAAAAAATAATTCTTGCCTTTTTTAAAGAGAAATTCAAGGTTGATGAAAATAAGATTTTTGATTTTTTATTAAATAAAAATCCTTCTGAATTATTGTTTATAACTAATTTCATGTTATATTTTGCTAATTATCTTAAATATTTCATAAAAGATAAAGAAAATGATAAAAATAATTAATAAAATAACTAATAAAATAAATAATGAAAAAGGGGAGTGGATTTAATGAGTCAAATTGATAAAACAAATTCAATTAGGAATTTTAGAATCAAAAGTCAATATATTTTTAGTTTAGCAATAGAAAAAGTTAAAGAGATAAGAAACAAAGAAAAAAGTGAGGATATAAAAAAATATTATTCTTATGTAAGGGCTTTGCCTTCTTTGATTATTAATAACGGATTAATTGGAACTTTATTATTTTATAAATCAAAAAGAGAAACAGTTTATAACAGTATTATATATATTTTAACGGAAATTTTTAAACCTTATAAGGATTTTAGTCAAAATAATAAATATAATAAATCACAATCAGAAAATGATAATGATTTATTATTAGATTATATTTCTGGATTAGATTCAAATATGCTAAGGTTATTAACAAATGAAGTACTTTTGATATCATTGTATTTAAAGAGGGTAGTGGAAGCACTATTAAAAGAAGATATTAAAGAATAATTTATTTTTACTTATTTACTTATTGGGAGGTAATTTATAATGGAAAATAATAAATTAACGATTTTGATAGTACCTATAGGGAATTATAAAGCTTGGAAAAAAGTTAGATATAAATTGAACGATAATGAAGTAGAATCTAGAACATCAATGAAAATTATCCAAGAATCTTTTAAGCCTGATAAAACTATTTTTATTTTATCTGATACTCTTATTGATAATATCCCCTTAAATTTAATTAAAAATTTAGATAAATATGACTTTCAAAAAATCCAGGAACTGATTAAAAATGATATTATCAATGAATTGTTAAAAGAAGAAAATATTGAGTTTGATGAAAATTATTTTATAATATCTTTTGGAAAAGGATATTTTATTAATGAAAATGAACAAAAAATTACAATTATTAACGGAGATTCCGTGGATTATTATTATTATGTTTTATTTTCTTTGGCTAATCTATTTTTTGATTGCTTTAATAATAACTATAAAATAAATCGAGATAATAAAATTCAAGATATTGAACTAGAAGTTATTATAGATACTACTCATGGGATAAATTATCAAACGATTTTAGTATATAAAGCTATATTAGAACTATTAAAGATATTTGCGTTTTATTTTAAAAACGTTTATTTTAAAGTATATAATTCAGACCCATTTATTAATCCAAATCTTTTAAAAAAGTATAGTTTAGATATTGTTTTAAATGTTAATCTTATTGAAAATGTAAAAATTATCCCTTCTTTTAATATATTTAAAGATAATAGTAATAAATTTTTAAGAATTTCTAAAGATAATATCGGTAGTTATATTGATTCAGAAAATGAAATTCAGAAATTATTAAAAGAAAAGACAAAAATAGAGAAGGTAGATAAAAAATTTATGGATAACGTTTATTCGTTTGTTTCTGCTTTTGTTTTCGGTTGCCCTTTATATGTTATTTATTTTATCCCTGAACCCATTGAATTATACAATATAATAATTCAAGTCTTTAATAATTATATACAAACTATTGATTTTGAAATAGAAGACAATAAGATAACTATAACCAGAAAATTAGCTTTCACTATGACTTTTGAAAACTTTATCAAAATATATACTTTAACAAAAATATTAAGTTTATTAGGAGTATCTAAAAAGTTAGAAGTTTCATTAAATGAGTTAGAGAATTTTAATTTTATTACTTATAAAAAATATTTCCCTGTAGAATATAATAAAAATTCTAAAGAAATTTATTATCTTAAAAGAAGTATTTCTAGTTATGAAAAACATCATAAATCATTTAATTGGATAAAATATTCTGAATTAAAAAGTTATGAATTAAATAAAGATAGTATTAATAGGATACCGGATGAAAGGAACTTTTTTGCGCATTCCGGTTTTGAATATAATTCCATTTGGATTAAAAAAATAAATAACCAAATCTACTTAAAACCTAATGATGAATTTTTAGATTATATAAGAGAAAATATTTTAGTAGGAAATTTACCTTCTATTAGGTAAAAATAAAAAAATAAAAATAAAAGGGGGATTTAAATGAATAATAAATTTAGAAATAATAATAGAAATCAACAAAATAATTATACCTATATTCTTGGAAATAAAAAAATAGGAGAAATAAGTTTTATATCATCAGAAAGAGAAAGATATAATAGTTTTTCAAATAAAGTGAATGAAAAAATCAATACTCTTAAAGTGGATTCCTTGGTTTTACTTTTATCTAAGTTTATACCATTATATTACCAAGAAAATCAAAATAGTATATCATTAGATACTAAAATAAAAAATAGTTTTTTTTATTCTATAATAGATTATTTTAATAGAAATCAGGAATTAATAAATGCAATAAAAAATAAAGAGAAACATATGAAAGAAATAATAGAGAATTTAATGAATCAGGATTTTATTTTATTATTAAATGAAAATGAGAATGTATTTGAGACAAGTTCTAGGTTGATTGTTGGCTTAGGAAGTCATCACATTTTAGAAACCTCTTTAACTTTAGATCATATTAATGGCATTCCTTTTATCCCTTCTTCTTCTATTAAGGGATCTTTAAGAGCTCTATATTTCCAAAATTTCTTATATATGCTAATAAATCATATTAACCCCGAAAATACACAAAAATTATTAACAGATTTCCTTAAAAAACTACAAGATATATTCTATGATTCGCTTCTGTTTGAGCATATTAATTTACAAAATATTTTTAACAATTTGTTTTTTAATCAGTTTTTAAACAAAAACGAATTAGAAGATATTAAGAAGTATCTAATAAAAGTGTTTTTATTATTTGGCACTCAAGATTTTAAGGGATTACTTATATTTTTAGATTCTTATCCTGTTGATACCCTGATTTTAGATATAGATATAATCAATACTCATTATTCTGAGTATTATACTAAAAAGGATAGAATCCCAGGCGATTGGGAAGAACCTAAACCTATTTTTTTCTTAACAGTAGCTAAGAAAAATAAATTTAAATTTAATATACTTTTTGATTCTTATAGAGCTAAAAAAATTACCAATTGCCTTAAAGCTAATGATAAAGATTGTGAAATTGTATTGCCTAAGGAGTTAAAGGATATTATAAGAGATACTCTTTTAGAAATACTTAATAATGATTTTAGGGATTTAAAGAAAGAGATAACGGAGATGATAAGGATTTTATTAAAAGATGTGGGAATAGGGGCTAAAACGCGCCTAAGCTATGGCACATTTAAATAATAACCCTAAAAATAAAAAAACTAAAAACTGAGATAAATAAAGGACTTTTATTTTTTTATGAGTAAGGATAATATAGTTTATAACATAGTTCATTATTTTTATAAACAATTTGGGAAATTGGATCCTATAAAGTATATTTTCATTTTGGTATTTATTTTATTTTCTTCATGGTTAGCAGATGGATGTTTTGGTACTATTTTTTTGATATTTTCTAATTTAAATTTTTTTAATTTAAGCTTTTTAAAAGATTACTTTGTAGTTTTACAACTTTTATTATCAATTTTATTTTTCTTATTTTTGTATAAAATTATTAAAAAAGAAATAGACAAAATTACTAATAGAATAAGATATAGTGTTAAGAAAGTAGTACCTGAAGATATAAAAGCGCTTGTGATTTTTTTAAGCAAACCTACTTTTAATCTAAAAGAATTAGATAATATAAATTCAATACAAGATTTTCAAAAAGAAGAAATAAAAAAACAAAAAATAAACTGGGAAGTCCCTATCATAATTATTGATAAAATTATAAATAACTTAAAAAAAGATTTAAAAATTGTATATGTTATTTTATCAAAAGAATCTAATGAATATTTTCAAGATTTTAAAAATTTAGTAAAAAAAATAATAAATAAAGATATTGAAGTATTATCACTTGAAGATGTAGTGGATTTTGAAGATTTGGAATCTACAATAGATGCTATAGATAAATCCTATAGGTATTTAGATTCTATAAATATAAAGAATAATCAAATAATAATAGATATAACAGGTGGTCAAAAAATCCAATCTACTGCTGGTGGATTTTATGCTTCATCTTATGATAGATACTTTTGCTACCTATCTACTAATACTAAAGAGTTATATATTTTTGATGTTATTTATAACTTTGAATAATACCTAATAAAAGGGGGAATGGGTTTATGACAAACTTAGAAAATAAAATTAATAATGAAAATAATATAAATAATAATGAAATATGGCTAATAAAATTATTAGCTTTCTTACATGATCCTTTAAATAAAGTAGAAAATCTTGTTAAACATGAAGAAAATGCTAAAAAATTAAATGAAATATTAATTAATGATTATGAGAATTTATCAAAAGACAAAGAAAAAATAATAAAACGTGCGGATGAAATTGCTTCTGCTGCCAGTAGAATCATTCTTGAAGGTTTAGAACAAAAAATTTATGTAAATTATAATGACACTAAATTTATTGATATTTTTACTTTACAAGAGTATGATATTAATTTTCCTAAGTTTGATGAAATAAGTAATTTTTTTAAAAAACTAAGTGATATAAAAAATAAAAAAGAAAATGAAACAAAAGATGAACCAAATTATTATAGGGATTTATTTTTTCTATTATGGAGATTTGTCCCCGATTACTTTGGAGATAAATATGATATCCAAAAAAATAAAATAGATTATAACCCAGCAGATACAAGAGCACCTAATCATTCACTATATGATCACTTAATACAAACTTCTGCTATCGCTTCATCTTTAGATAAGATTTGCTTTTTATTAGTCAGTTTATCTCCCGTACAAAAGTTTATAGAAAACTCAAGGAAAACTTCAGATTTATTTTCTTCTAGCTTCTTATTATCATTTTTAGTATTTAGAATAATTTTAAAAATTATAGAAATATATGGCCCAGATTCTATCATTTATCCTAATATGTTAAGACAACCTTTATTAGATAAATTTATTTTTAAAAAATTATTAAAAAAATATGAACTATCTGAATTAGAAAAATACTTAAGAATTGATGAAGATTCAATTACTATAGCAAATATCCCTAATAAATTCTTAGCTATTATTCCTTTTAGTAATTCAATTGTAAATACTATTACTAATACTTTTAATCAGGAACTAAAGGATTTGGCCTTAAAAGTTGAACAAAATATACAAAATAACACTAAAATAAAAGCTTCTGAAATATCTAATAAAATATACCAAGACCTTAAAGATTATTTTAATTTAAATATTGTACTTTTACCAATGTATAATTTCCAAAAAGATGAAAAAAATTATAAAGATAAAGTAAATAATGCTCTTAGTGATTATAAAATCTTAGTAAAATATGGATGCCAAAATGGTAATAATGAATTAGTATATTTAGTTGAAAAAATAATGAAATTTTCTCAATATAAAACTAATAATTTAGGGAATGTATATCCTGTTTTAGTTAAGTTAGCTGAAAAACTTCTAAATGTTAAAAAAACTGTTAAAAAAATGAATTTTATAGAACTTAAAGGAAATAAATGTAATTTATGTGGGATTTATGAAATATTAAATTTAGATTGGAAAAAATTATACAAAAATCATATTGTTTTGGATAATGAAAAACTATGTGGGATTTGTTTAACTAAAAGAATTTTCCCTAAGATTTATCCCGAAATTATTGGATTAAATGTGAATTTGAATTTCCCTTCCGTTTCAGAAATTTCTGTAATCTTTTCAAAAAGAGAGTTATTTAAAAATACTCAACTAAGAGATATTATATTAAAATTTATTAAAAAATTAAAAGAATTAGGGCAAGAATTAAATTATGATTTTTTTAAATCTCAAACTGTACCTAAATTACAAAAAGAATATGAAAATCATGAATTAAAAGATTTATTGAAATTAGATGGGCAATTATTAATGGAAGAAACTTTTTCTAATAAATACTTAAAAAATGAATACGGTTTTGAAAATATCAATGAAAAATATCTTCAAGAAATTAAATATTATTTAAAAGAAATTCAAAAGAGCATAAAAATTCAGAAGTATTATGCTATTTTACAGGTGGATGGAGATAATATGGGTAAATGGCTGGAAGGAAAGTATAACCCTAAAATAGGAAAAGTAATAGCTAAAAAAATCCAAGAAAATATTCAAAAAATAGATAATTGTAAAGAAATATTAGAGCTTAATCATGTAATGTCTCCTTCTATTCATGGATTATTTAGTAGGAAATTATCAGAATTTGCATTAAGTAAAGTAAAGGATATAGTCGAAAATGATTGCTATGGAAAACTGGTATATGCTGGTGGTGATGATTTATTAGCACTATTACCTATAGATACAGTATTTAAATGCGCTTATTTTATTGTTAATGCTTTTAAATCGTTTTTAGGAGAAAATGCTACTATGAGTTCAGGAATACTTATAACCCATTGCAAATACCCATTTTATTTAGCTCTCCAAAAAGTAAGAGAGTTAGAAAAAAACGCTAAAAGAAATTATTTAAATAAGAAAAACAGTTTCGCTATAGGGCTACTTACTCATAGCGGAGCATACAGACAATTCTCCTATACCTGGGACCTCTTGGATAGCTTATTAAATTTAATAAAATATTTTAAAGAAGATAAAATCCCAGCTAATTTACCTTACCAATACCTCTATTTTGTTAATTCTATTTATGATAACAATCCTAATATTGATTTTTCTGAATTAAGTAATATATTTAAAACTGAATTACAAAGATTATTATATCATAAAAAATTAAAAGCTAAGGATTCTAAAATGATTGATTTTATATTAAATTTATATGAAATGATTATAAATCCAAAAGTAGAATCCTTAGAAAATTCTAATCAAAATGAAAAAAATAGAAGGATTTTCTACTTTACTGACTTATTAATAATTACTAATAAATTAGCAAGTGTTATTATTTCAGATGATATTACTCTAATATAATAAATTTATAAACTAATTACTACTAAACTATTTTAAATAGAAATAATAAGTATTTAGTTAGGATAATGTTAGAATTATAAGATTTTTTATTAGTTTTTATGTAGAACTAAGTTAGCTAAGTAATTAGAAATATTGATAGCGCCTCCTAAGGGGCCCATCTCTTTATAACATTCTAACCCTATAAACTTATATTTATCTTTATCTTTAAATAATATAATAGTTTCATTAACTAATTTTTCTATGTTATATTGTTCTATTAATATTAGACAATTATTGAGTAATTTTTTTTGCCTTTTTCTATACCAATTGTTTTCATTAAAAGAGATTACAGGGAGTTTATAACCTGCTGCTTGCTCATTTCCACTTCCTGCTTGCCCCCACACTAAATAACTATTCTCTAATACATACCTGTAATACTTATCACTTAATATATAAACTCTTTGTTTAAACTCTTTTTCTAACTCTTTTTCTATTAAATTATTTATTTCTTTTATTGGATAAAATTCAGGAATTATTATGCTAAAAGTAGGCAAAACATTTAAAATGTTTTCGTTAGTTATTTTGTTTAATAGTATATTGATAGATTTAGTAAAATAAAATAGATTCTTTAAGCAACTATCCTTTCTGCCTGGTAAAATTATTATATTATTTTCTAAGTAAATATTTTCATTTGGTTTTATATAATCTAAATCTAAAACTGGATTTCCTACAAAATATACATTATTTAGTTTATCTTTTAATTTTAAATATGTTAATTCATCTCTAACAAAATTAGCATTAACTAATGACATGAAGTATATCTCTAATAAATTAAACGGTTCAGTTTTATAGGATTTAGCAGTAGGGATAAATACAACATTAGTTTTTGATAATTTGTTTTTAAAAATACTTAAAAATAGAGGATAGATATCTCCAACTGCTACTAAATATATATTGGGTTTATTTTTATAATTACTAAGGAAGTTTAATTGATTTAAGATAAAAGAAAATAAGCCATCTTTGATATCGAGAATAAAGTTTTTGAAATTAAATAATCCACTTATTCCTGCACTTTTTAAGGTTTTAACAGGTCCTATGATATTAATATTATTTTCTTTATATTTTTCTCCAGTATTTACTAAAGGGAATCCAAAAATCTCAAAATTAACTCCACTTTTTTTAAGCTTCTTATCTAACTCCCTTATAATATATGTACTTATTGTATCTTCTCCATAACCATTACTTAAAAAAATAAATTTTATATCCATTTTTATATTATTTCAATTTATTTAAAATATTTCCCTTGATAAAATTTGAAAATGCAAAATAATAAAGAAAATAAAAATAGGGGAGCGAGTATTTTTAAAGAAAAATAATAATAATGATAATAATATAAAAGGAAGGTGTTTAATTATAAAATTAAAATCTATTTCATCTGATTTTATTGTTAATGAAATTATAAATGCTCCTATTTATTTTGACTTTAATGAGTTTTTAGCTAATAATAGATCTTCAAAAACTTACTTAATTTATAAAATAACCAAAGAGAATGTATCTACTTTCAAAATAGCAGATATATTCTTTAAAAATAATATAAAAGTTGGTTTTATTGGTTTAAAAGATAAATATTCCTTAAGCACTCAATATTTTTCTTTTTTAGTTTCTAATGTTAATAATGTTAATATTTTTTTTAAAAAAATAGAAGAAATTTTTAAAAAAGTAAAGAATATAAAATCTTTTGAGTTTGTGGGATATTTAGATAGGCCATTAAAAAAACAAGATTTACTCTTTAATGAATTTAATATAACTTTAAGAGATATAGATAAAAAAGAATTAAATACTTATATAGAAAAGCTAACTTTATTTAAAGATTTTTATTTTCTAAATTTTTATGATGATCAAAGATTCCCTATTAATCTATCTTTTTCAATAAACGATTTTATTTTTAAATTAAAAAAAATAAAAGAAACTATTATTGATGAGATTTATAAAATTATATATTATAAAGAGTTTTCTAAAATTAATAATATATATAATTTTATTAAAGAATTTAAAAAAGATGTTAAAAACATTTTTAAAATTAAATTTTTAGAAGATAAAGAAAATCTAAAAAAAATAAAACTATCTAAAGATGAAATATTATTTTCATTTGATTTTAATATTTTTTTGAGTTTATTTGTTTTTTTATTATTTAACAATCAAGATTTAAAAATATATGTTTCTAATAAAAACTTAATGATAATGTTTGATATAGATCAAAAAAATTATAAAAACATAAAAGAAATTGTAAATTTATTTATTAACAAAAATAATGAAATTAACAATTCTTATAATAATAGGGATTTATTTGTAAAAATAAGTGATATTAAATTTGAGGTTTTAAAAGATGAATTAAGTAAATCTAATAGATATAAAATAGTATTGTCGTTTAAATTGCCAACGGGTGGTTATGCAACTACTTTTATAAAACATATAACTCCAATTAATCCTATATCTTCTACTAAAACTAAATTTATTCAATTTTTTGATTAGTATTAACTATAAAAATTTTAATTAACATATTATTAGTTTATTTTCTAAATTTTTAAAATCATCTTTAAATTGATTTAAGTTTATAAATATTTTATTTTCTTTTTCTAGTAATAAATTAAGTTCTTTCATTTTTTTTAGATTTCTAATAAGTGTTTCATATGAAATACCTAAAAAATTAGCAACTTTTTTAATTGGTAAATTTATATAATGTCTAAAATTAAAATTTGTGTTAAGATTTTCTATATTAATGCTATTTATATTAATATCATCGTTGATAATAGCGTTATTAATATTGTATTCATTGATAATATTAAAACTTACATGATTTTTTAAATCTATTTTATAATAATTTTGTAAGTAAAAATAAATAAAGAACATCATTTTATCATAACTATCTAAATTCTTTAAATTTAACTCTCTTAATATGCTTTCATTATGTTTTTTAAAGATATATTTATATATTATTTTTTTTAAAATAAAATCTGATTTTGGAAATATGTAAGCTATTGATTTCTCTCTAAATAATATATTTATTTTTATTTTTTTATAATCAAAAATCAGGGGAAAATAAATTAAGTCAAATGGAAATAAGAAATCAATTATTATATTTTTATAAGGATTATAATAATACCCAAAGCCATTAATTAAAAAAACAATATTGTTCTCAAAGATTTCATCATTGATATTAGTTTCAAATAGTTTTCTAAATTTTTTTTTATTTAAATTATTATAAAAATATTCTTTTATTTCTTTTATCGTTTTTTGATCTTCTTCATTTATAAATGAAGTTATATTAGTTATTAATTTTTCTAATAAATTTGTATCTTCTTGAGTTAGTTTATTTTTTTTAGTAAATGATATATTTTCTTTATTTTTAGATACATTGTTTTTAGATTTTAGTAATTCTTTTTGGTTTTTTTTATTTTTTTCTTTTTTTTCTTTTTTATTAATATCTTTAGTTTTTGATTTAGAAATTAATTTTGATTTATTTTTTTGTAAATTATCTATACTTTTTGTATTACTTATGCTTTGTAAAGCATCTAAGTTTTGTAAAGTTTCAAGGCTTTTAGGAGATTTTAAATCTTTTAAGGAAGTAATTTTTTGATTTTCATTATTTTCGTCTTCTTCTAAATCTAAATCTAAGTCCCATATTAAATCTAAAATATTATCCTTCTTTTTATCTTTATTATCATTATCTTTTTTACTCATATCTTACTGAAATATCATTTACCTTAGATTTTTTAGTTTTTTCTTATAAATATTAACTTTAATAAAAATTCTTCTATATATATATTATCTTTTAATAATATTTTTCCTTGTGAATAAAGCAAAAAATATATATAATCTTCTTTGGATTCTAATATATCTATTTTGTAATTAATTATATTTTCATTTTCTATTGTATTTTCATTTATTCTTAAAGATATTATTTTAGATAACCTTAAATTATAAATCAAGTCTATATTTATATTATTATATGGAATTTTAAAGAATTTTATATTTGGAAAATATTTGTTAGTAATAATGCTTTCATTTAGATAAAGGTAGTCTTTAATTATTTTAATTTTACCATTTCCTCTTCCATAAAACTGCTTATTGTATTTGTAACCATCATAAAAATTAAACATTATAACCTGATTTTTAAAAGAAGGTAACTCTGTTAATGAATAATATTCTCCTTCTATTAAATTGTAAGGACTTTTAATACTATTAAAAAAAAGTATATAAATGAAAAAATAAGTCAGTAAAATTAAGAAAAAACTTACTAATTTAATCATAATTAATTATTTAGCAATAGAAATAACTAAGATAGATAATAATAAAGTAATTATATAAAATATTGTAACTGTTTGTTTTTGAGATAACCCAGATTTCAATAATAGATGATGTAGATGTTCTTTATCCGGTTTAAAAATAGGTTGCTTTTTTAAGGCTCTTCTTATTATAGCTAATATAGTATCTAAAATAGGTAATGCAAATATTAAGATAGGAATAACAAATGATATAAAAGTAGCTTTTTTAAAATATCCTAAGATAGATATAACTGACATAAATAAACCTATAAATAAGCTACCAGTATCTCCTAAAAATATTTTAGCAGGATTAAAATTATATCTTAAAAACCCTAATAAAGCTCCGCTTAATGAAAAAATAATTATAGCTAATACTGTTTGCCCCTTAGCTATTGCTAATACTCCTAAGGTTATAGATATAATAAATGATACCCCCGATAATAATCCATCTAATCCATCTAATAAATTTATAGCATTCATCAAACCTACTACCCATAATATTGTAAATATATAGTTTATGATATTATTTAAAATTATTTCATTTGGAAATATAAAAAAATCTACCTTTGTACCTGTAAGAAATAAAATATTACCAACCAATAATTGAATCATTAATTTCTTTATGGCACTTAAATCTTTTATATCATCTAATATACCAGTTATTAATATCACTAAAAAAGATATAGCTAACCCTAATATTTGAGTAAATTTATACTTAAAATATTTTAAAACTAAAAAATTAGGATCAAAAATATACAAAGTAGTCAAATAAAAAAAAGAAGTAAAAATAATACTAATTATAATAGCTAAGCCACCGATTCGGGGAATAGGTTCTTTATGAATTTTCCTAATATCTGGTTTATCTACTATATTATATCTCTTTGCTATATTTATTATAACCGGAGTAATTAAAAAACATATTAATAAAGAAGTAAGAAAAACTGATATGTAAATTAACATAAATTTTTAAAGCTTTTTTCAGAGCTTTTTTCTTCTAAATTTTTTAAATTTATATTTTGTGTATCATTTTTGTTAATATATTCAATTTTATTAACTCTTTGTAAGTGTCTTCCTTTTTCAAATTCTGTTTTAATAAAAGTATCTATTATATCTTTAGCCAGTTCAATGCCAATCATTCTTTGACCTAAACATAGGACATTAGCATTATTATGTAATCTTGCAAATTTTGCAGCAGTCGAATTATAACATAACGCAGCTCTTATTCCAGGGATTTTATTAGCAGCTATAGACATCCCTATCCCTGTTCCACATATTAATACCCCTATACTATCTTCATTTTCTAATACTTTTAAACTAACTGATTTAGCATAATCAGGATAATCGCAACTTTCATAACTATCTGTCCCTAAATTTATAACTTCTATATCACTGTAATTATCTTTTAAATAACTAATTATTAATTCCTTTAAATCTTTGCCAGCATGATCGTTCCCTATAAATACTTTCTTTATACTCATATACTTACTTATAAATTTAATTTTATTGTAATTTTATAAATAATTAGAAATATTATTCAAGTAATCTTCTTTAGTAATTTTAAAATAAAATCGTTGAGTGTCTTGGTTATATAATTTAAACCCCGCTTTTTCAAAGCACTTTTTTGCAGCAACGTTAAACACTGCAGTATCTAATATAATCTGATTAACATATTTATAATTATCAAAAATAAATTTAATTATTTTCTTCATACTTATTGTTCCGATGTTTTGATTCCATAGTTTCTTATCACCTATTACTATCCCTAATCTAACTTCATTATGATTATCAAAAGCTATTTGAATAAATCCCACAGTTTTATTATTATACTTTATAGCTTTAAAATTAGATCTATTAATGAACATTGTTTTCTTTAATTTTGATATATTTTCTTGAACTTGTTTAGTTATCTCAGTTATTCCAAACGCTTTTTTTACTATCTCTGTATCATCTAAATATTTGTAAAATATAAAAACATCTACTATATTAGCGTTTTTTAATTCTATTTCTTCAGGTAAAACTTTCTTCCTATTTTCCAACATATCATTTAGATTATATTAGCTCTTAATAAGTTTTTATATAGATTTAATAAAGCAGAATAATTACAGATTCTACCAATTCCATTGGGTACAATAGAAACTGCTTGAGCTTTGTTAATTAAATCTTCTAAATTAACATCCCCATAAATTTTATTATTATATACTTCAAAGCCTACATCTATCACACATGCACCCTCTTTTATATAATTTTTATCAACTAGATTGATAACCCCTGTTGCACTTACTAAAATATCTCCTATTATACTTTTACTTTTTATATCTCTTGTATGTTTATTAAATAAATAAACAGTTGAATCAAACTTTAAAAATAATGCTGCAATTGAAAAACCAGTATATAAACTATTACCTAATATAACTATATCCTTTTTGTTATAATTAATATCATAATAATCCATCATTATTTTTACTGAGTTTGCTACCGACGGAATTATTATATCATCTAGTTTATTTTTATCTTTTTCTAAAAATTCATAGTAATTTATCGGATTTAAACAATCTATATCTTTAAATCTATTTATTTTTAAAAATATTTCAGTTTGATAGTTTCTATAATTTAAAGGTAATGGAAGTTCTATATTAATACCTATTGTATTATCATTATTACTTATTTTGTGAATTAATTCTATGAATTCTTGTAATTTTATAACATTTGGGTTTATTTCTATTAATTTTGAAATAATAAAAGAATTCTTAGTTTTTATATTATTAAAAATTTTATTCTGATTTTTAGCAAAATAATTGTTCTTAGAAGTAGTAAAATATATTATATAAACATATTTATCTTCATAATTAAAATTAATTTTTTCAAATTTTTTTAATAAATCATTTTTATAATCTTTTATAAAGTTAGCATCTAATATTTTGGTTTCTATATTATTTTTAATTAATTCATTCATAATTTATTCTTAATTATTTAAAATCTACTTTTTTGTAATCTGAAGGTATCTCAAAATAACTTTTATTATATTCAATAAATTTTATTTCCTTTAATAAAGTAGTACCTGTTAATTTATTATTTTCAAATAGATTATATTTTATGGGGATATATCCTGAAGAAATTTTTGTAGTTATTTTATTTCCTAATTCATTAAAGTAGCTATTAAATTTATTAAATATTTTGGATTCTAAGTATAATTTTTTAAAATTATTTTGATAATTTGTAGGAATTAATTCTTTGTAATCAACTACATATAATTCTAATATTTTTTTATTTTGATAATAAATAGAATACTTATCTGTAGTTAGATTCCCAATTTTTTCTGTTCCTTCTTTTTTTATAGTTGAACTATTTATTATCTCATTTATTTTGTTTTGATCTTGTAAAAAAGTATTCATATTTTCTTGATTGATTACCGCATAATATTTTTGAATATTATCAATAATATAAAAAAGTATATTATTATTATTATCTTCTAAAATTACACTTGCATCTGTAACTATTTGATTATCTGATAATTCTTTTGTATTTAATCTAATTTTATTTTCACTAACATAAAAATCCACCGTTTGTTTCGTATTTTCTTGATAATTATCTTTAGTTTTATCACTAGGTAATTGTGTAATATCTGGACTTGTATTATATGTAGTCTCTAATTTATAATATAATATCATATTACTTTCAGAATGAATATAAATCATTGAAAATAATAAAATTATAAAAGATATTATAATAATATATAAATTAGTTTTAATTTTATTGTTTATCATTATTTTTTTCTCCTTTTTATTTATTTTACTTATTTTATGAAATTATAATTATTTTTTAATAGTCTTTGATTATTAAACTTTCTAAGCATTTTATAAAAATATCACTATCATTTAATAATTCTATTCTATAAAAATTAATTCCTTTTTTTAAAACTTCTTCTTTTAAAAGTATATCTATATCATATAAAACTTCTAAATGATCATTAATAAATCCAATAGGGCAACTTATTATTGTTTCTATTTTTGAATTAATATTTTCTATTATTTTTATAATATCGGGGCCTAACCATTTTTCTTTAGCATAACTTGGAATACTTTGATATCCTATTTCATAGTTAATTATCCCAACTTCCTTTACTAATTTTTCTACTATCTCCTTTATTTGAATAACATATATATCATTTTGTTCTAAAACCTTATAAGGCAAACTATGAAAACTAAATAAAAATAAAACTTTGTCAGTAATTTCTATACTATTTTCTTTTAAAACTTTTTCTATATTCTCTTTAAAACCTTTTATTAAATATTCATTTAAATGATAACCATATATGTATTTAAAATTTATTTTATCACTTTTAGCTCTTTCAAAGTAATCTTTTATATTGTAATTAGAATAATAAGGCGATAATATAATAGCAACTGCTTCTTTGATATTATCATCTTCCATTTTTTTAACTATTTCTTCTATATACGGATTAATATGCTTAAAACCTAAATAAACTTTATATAAATTAGGATAATTTCTATTTAGTAATAATTGTAATTTATTAGCTATTGAAAAAGAGATTTCATTTAATGGACTTTTCCCCCCTATTTTTATATACTTTTCCTTTAATTCTTCTAGTAATTCCTTACTTAATTCTTTACCTTTTAAGATATGTTTATAATATCTTTCTACATCATCAATATTATAAATACTACCATAACTTAATAATAAAACCCCTTTCATACTACTCTGATTATAATTATTAAGATTATAATTATTAAAAACTGCTTTCTTTAAATTCTCCTGTTTTAGCATCATAATATTTAACTCCACTTATCTTTATATTTAAATAAGGATAATTTTCATATAGATAATAAGGATCATAATAAGTATAATAAGAAAATGATGAATAAGAATTACTATAACTTGAATAACTTGAATAACCAGAATAAGAGTAATTTTTATAACTACTAGAATAATAATTAGAAGTATTATAACTATTATGATAATTATTTAAAAATAAATCATAATATACAGGATATGGATAACAAACTGTTTTATACTTTACTGTATAACTACTTGAAGAACTAGAACCATTTATAGGATATAATTCTACTGCTTTTACTGGATATAATGCATTAGGATGATTATAATTAGTATCATTACTTTTATATTCTATATAAGGGTATTTTACACAGATTTTATTAAAATAAGATTTTGTAGCATAATTATTACAATGAGATTTTTGGTTTTTGGCTTCCACTAATGTCTTTGAAAATAAATTAACAATTATACACATTAATATAAAAACTAGTAATTTAGTTAATTTATTAACATTAACCATATGTTATCACCTCTTTAAATTTTTATTATAGAATAACTTTACCATCGTTGCTCTTTTATTTAAATATATATATTTTTTTATTTTAATACCACTTATAGAGATTAAATTTTTGTTAATTTTTTAGGAATTAAGGACAGATTTAATAGTAGGTTTAGGGTCTCTAGAGGCTAAAGCATCATTTATTCTTTTTACAGGCGTAGTTAATGGAGCTTCTTTTACTAATTCCGGGTTATTTTCTATTTCTTTAATTACATTTTCAATAGCATTTATAAAATTTTCTAAGCTTTCTAAACTTTCGGTTTCTGTTGGTTCTATCATTAAACATTCTTCTACAATTAATGGAAAATAGACAGTTGGGGGATGTACATTATAATCTAATAACCTTTTAGCTATATCAAAAGCTCTTATACCTTTGGATTTATAATTAGAAGCAGATAAAACAAATTCATGACAACAGAACCCTTTATACACATCTATAAAATAATCTTTTAACCTTAATTTTAAATAATTAGCATTTAATACACTGTTTTCTGCAACCTCGTTTATTCTATTGCCATAAGATAAAATATAAACTAATGCTCTTATTAAAACTAAAATATTACCCCAAAAATCTCTAATTAATCCTATACTATCTGGATAATCAAAATCTAAATAATATAAACTTTCTTTAAGAGAGATTCTGGGAATAGGCAAGAAAGGAGCTAAAAATTCTTTTACAGCAATAGGCCCACTACCTGGACCTCCTGAGCCATGAGGAGTAGAAAAAGTTTTATGTAAATTAAGATGAAGCATATCAAAACCCATATCCCCTGGCCTTATCTTCCCTATTATTGCATTAAAATTCGCACCATCATAATAAGTTAATATATCATTTTCTTTACATATTTCAGTAATTTTTTCTATATTTTTTTCGTATATCCCTAAGGTATTTGGATTAGTTATCATAAATACCGCAATACTTTCTTTATATTCTTTAATATGATTTTCCAGCTCTTTTAGATCAATTTGGCCAGAATGATCACTTTTTATAGTTTTAACTTTAAAGTTAGCCATAGTAGCAGATGCTGGGTTTGTACCATGTGCACTATCGGGTAGTAATACTATCTCTTTTTTATTTTTATCTTTATATTTTTTTTCAAAATATTTTTTAGCAATTAACAAAGCGGTATATTCTCCGTGTGCTCCTGCTGCAGGTAATAAACTAACTTCATCCATCCCTACTAATTCTTTTATATAATTTTCTAATTCTTTTAAAACCTTTAGAACCCCTTGAATATTTTCTGGATTTTCTAATGGATGTAAATTTAATAATCTTTTATCTTTTGCAATGTAATCATTTATTTTAGGATTATATTTCATTGTACATGATCCTAAGGGATAGATTCCTACATCAATAGCCCAGTTTTTTCTGCTTAAATTGGTAAAATGTCTAACTACTGAAAGCTCATCTAAATTAGGATACATTAAATCTTTTCTATTATTAGCTAATAATTTAGATCTATCCGTTATCTTTGATTCTAATAAATCTATTAAATGATTATCAATATAATCTGAAGTTAAATTATCTGTTTTAAAGAAATCTATTAATTTATCTATTCCCTTTTCTTCTTTTATTAACATATTAATTCAACCCCTTTTATATTATATCATTAATTTTTATATCTTAATTTCCTCTTTTTGAATAAAATTAATTAGCTCAGAATTATTATTAACTAAGAGTTTTATATTAGGGAATTTTATTTTTTTGATACTTGAATTTGTATTATAAAGAATAAGATTTTCTGATTTATAACCTAAAATTCGTATTTTTGAAAAATTATATATCTCTTCATCATAAAATAAACTATAAGTATAATTATTATAAAGAAATCTTATCTTTTTAAATAATGAATCTATAAAAAATAAAGTATCAGTATTTTCATTATAATTATTAAAATAAAAGATAGATAAGATTTTCCCTTTTATATTTTCATAATTATTTATTCCTTTTATTTTAATATGATAACTTTTACCAGTATTTATATCTAAATACCTTATATCTGAATATTGATTATCACTAACAAAAATAATATTTTCATTTATTGTAATGTCTTTAATATTTCCCCATATAGTTTCTCTCCATTGACCATCCACTATTTTTTTATCAAAAGAAGTATTATAACCTGAAACATTATAAGGAAATAAATTAGTATCTTCTTCAAAAATATTAATTAATTGCTTACTTTCTGGAACTATTCTATAAAAATAAATCCTATTAAAAGAACTTAATATAACAAAATTATTAACTAATTTTACATAAATTATATCATCTATTTTTGATTTAAATTCTTTTTGATTTATCACTTTGATATTATTACTTTCAATTAAAATTTTATAAAAAATTATTTTTTTATTTAACATAGAATAAATAGTTAAAATAAATTCTTTGTTATTTAAATAAAAACTATCAAAAGAAATAAAATCATTACTAAATTCCATAGTATATTTTAAATTAAAATCTAAATCAAAAAAATGTAAATAACTGCTAAAATTATTATATAATAAAACTAAAATTAAATTATTTTCTATCTTGAAATCTATAATGTTTTTTCTATTTAATATGTAATTGTTATTACTGAAATTACTAATATTAGGGTTATTAAATAAAAAAATTTCATTTATTAAAAAATTTTCAAAATTTTCTTCAGTTATAAAAAATATTTCATTATTATCATTAAATCCAAAAATAATAGGCTTTAAAATTAGATCTGTTTCAATATCTATTATCTCTAATTTAAAGTTTTTATTAGTTAATAAATATTGTTTATTATTTTTATAAAAAGTAATTTCAAAAATATCAAATAAAATATAAATGGGAATATCTAAGTCATATACTAAATACTCTTCATAATTTTTTACTTTGTGAAAAATTATTGAAATTAAATCAATATTTACATTATATTCTTTTAATATTTTTTTTAAATTTAATAAAAATGGGATATTATATATTTCTAAATTGAAAAATAAGAAAGTTTTATTATTATTTAAATGAAATAAAAGATTAGTATTTAATGGTAGGAATTTTAGTTTAAAAAATTCGTTAATATTTTTTAGTTTTTTTATCATTTTTTATATAATTTAAATGTAAAAAGTTTTATACCATTTATCAAATATATTGGTTTTACCCATTAAATAAAAAAAGGAATTATCCAATTCAACTTTAATTTTTTCTTGATAATGTATAAAATCATTTAAAATTAATCCGTCTTTTATTATAATTAGCTCATTTTTATCAATATTTTCTATATATATTTCCTTGTTTTTAAATATCTGGGGTTTATATTTAATAGAATGTGGAGCTATAAATGTTATTCCAATTAAATCATCTATATCTAAATCTATAAAAATTCCATATAGAGATAAAAAATAACCAGTACTACCAAATTTAGAAAATATTAATAACCCATCCGCTAATTCTTCTATATAATTAATACAATTATTTATATAATACTTTATTTTTGTAGGTTTATGAGAAATTTTATTTTTTATAACAATATCCCCTATAAAATATTCTATTTTATCTTTTAATACCAATTTTAAAAAAAAACCTTTTAAAAATTTAGATTGTTTATAATCATCAATAATTAATTCTAAAAAATTAGGGATATCATTGATTAGTTTTTTATTATAAAAACAATAGAACCCTTTACTCCCAAAATTTATAGGAAATACAAAAATACTTAAATCTGAATTAAACTTTTTTTTTATTAATGATAACGAATTAAATAAAGTTCCGTCACCACCTAAAGTAAATAAAAAAATCTTATCCTCTTTCGTTATTAATTTTTCAATATTATTAAAATTCTCTATATCTTTTATAACATCATATACACCTAAAAAATTAATTCTTTCTGTATTTAAGGAATTTAAAACATTGCCGTTTCTAGATACATAGTTAACTAAGTTATTATAAAATTCATATGAATTTTTAAAATCAATATTAAGAGAATTATAAAATAATAAAAAATAAATCATATTTAAATTTTAAGCAATTTTACTCTATTACTCCTTAGGTTATTAAACTCTATTTTGTAAAGATTTCTATTTTATAGAAGATAAGAAACTATTGCTAATATTTGCTAAATTTTCTGAAAAATTTTTATATAAATTAATATAAAAAATCTGGATAAATTTATCTATAAATTCTTGATTAATTATAGATTCATTTATTAAATATAATTTAATATTAGCTTGTAAAATAAATTTAGTATTATCTATTTTAATAGCTGTACCTACTATCTTTTGGTTATTATAAACTAATTCAAAATCCATAGGCTTAGCAAAACAATCAAACCGCATTAATCTCTCATTTAATATATCTTTATTCTCTTTATTAAGAGTATCAGATTTATTTAAATTTATATTTAATGAAAATAATGTTTCTTTTACTAAATTATTAAAAAATTTATGAATGAAATTTAGAATATTTTCATTATTAAAATTAATTTTTTTAAATATATTTGTATTAGCTATTACGCTAAAAGTTAAGTCTTTTTTGGGAATATGATATACAGCTTTTCCACCCGTTATTCTTCTAACTATTAAATACTCTTTATTTTCTTTAATTATTTCTTCATTAATTTTTTGTAATTTACCTATTGTAATTGTGTTATTTGAAAATTGATAAAATCTTATCAATAAAATATCGTTTAAATAATTGTTAAAATAATCAAAGTTTTTAAATAAATATTCATCTATTTTCATTTGTAAAAATCCACCTAACTTTGTAAAATCAATTATAAATATATTAAGATCCCTTTTGTTTGTAGATATATCTTCTAAGAGATCAGTATCATTAAAGCATATAGTTTTAAGTAGTTTTATTATGTTTATATTAATTAAGTTTATTAAATTTACACGTTTTAAAGTATTTAGCATCATAGGATTTTTTTATATGTTTTTTTATAATTTTATTTTTATAATTTTAATAAAGAGTTACATAGGCTTCATTATCATAATATAAATTTCTTTCTAATTTTATTTGCTTATTGTAAGGGTAGTAAGGATTAGGTTTATCTACTAAAATTAATCTATGGAAAGCTGAGTTGTACCAAGGCTTTGTAGGTTTATCTGGTTTTATCCCTAATTTATTAACTGCTTCTGTATATACTCTATATCCCTTATTTACTATATCTTCTGGATTTAAATCATATAATTGGAATTTATCCAGTAAATCTGTTATAACTAAATTCATAGAATATAGATTAGAATGGATTTTATGCCATTTTTTATAGGATGCTTCTAAGTGAGTTAGCCCAAAATATACTACTCCTTCCTCTTTTAACATACTAACTCCACGGGATATAAATAATGTTATTCCTTCTATTGTTTCAACAGGATCAGTTAGAAACGTATCAAATTTACCTAGATATTCTTCATTAACTGGATCTTCTACGTTATAAACTACCGCTTTTAAGCTATTTAAATTAAGTTCTTTAGATTTATTATTAATATAATCTACCAATCTTTTATCAGCTTCTAAAACTAAAATATTATTAGGTAAATTAGATAAAGCTAGTATAATAGAAGTTAAATCATCATCTCCTATTAGTACTATATCTTTATTCTCAATATCTCCTTTATAATACATAAAAATTACTCTTGAAATAAGAGTAATAGGTTCAACTACTCCTTGATCAAACTCAGGAATAGCATGCGGTCTATCTTTTGTTAATTCTAAAAACTTACTTAAAATATCTTTAAAATATTCAGTTATTTTTAAACCTTTACCATTACATTCTTTACATATTACATCTTTATATTGAGTCTTTAATATTTTTTTTACTAACTCTTTTCCTTTTTCTGTTAAACTAAAATAATTATTTTCATATTTTATTAAGTTTTCTTTTAGTAATTTTTCAATTGAGTTTATTGTATTTATACTATTATCAAAAGAATTTAATAATAAATCCCAATATGATGCGGGATTTTGTGATAAAAATCTTAATATTATATAATCTGTTTTAGTATTTAATATTGTTAATTCTTTCATGTTATCACCCTTTTATTTGTAATTTCTTATTTTAATGAAATAATCTAATCTAATATTATTATTCTATATATTTTAATTTTTAACCTTTTTTTTACATTCTTAACTTGCTCATAAATATTTCATTATTTAATTTTTTAAATAAATAATAAAAAGATAAGCTATTATGTTGTTAAGCAAGATAAATTTTAATAATAAATTAAATAACAAAGATTTTGGTTATAAATATAATTTGCCAATTGATAAATTAGGAAATGCCTTAAAAGATAATATAAAAATTAATAAAGATAGTAATTTTTTAAGGAAAATAGATAAGAAATTTGCAGATAATTTAAAAGCAAGACTTAGTCTAACTGATTTAATTGATCCTTTTTCAAGGGTAACTTATATATTTGAGAGTGGAAAGTTTAGTTCGTATTTTAGTGAATTCCTAAAGATGTTATCTTCTAGGAAAATAGAACCTAAGTTTTTTACTAATATAATTAGTGAGACTAATATTCCTAGTGTAGGTACTTTTTCTTACTTTATTAAAAGTTTAGGAGTATTTATAGGTGCTTTTAAAGGAGTTGTTAATGGGATAGCAGAAATTAATGCAGGAATAAATACTAATGATAAATCCTATAAATATCTTGGAATAGTTGATTTAATTGGAGCTTTGGGAGGAATTGGCTTAATTTTAGGTATGCCATTAGTAGGTATTATTATGTCTTCTATATTAATACCTATAAAAGGATATCTTATTTTTAAAAATTCATCTAAATTTTCTGACATCCAAAAAGGAGATTATATATTTTCTAGTATATCTACTATTTTAAATTACTCATTATATTTTAACTCTATTTTACCTTATACTTTACCAGTTATGCCTATTGTTAATGCTTTACAATTAATATTTATGAACAATTCTAAATTTAGAGAATTTTTAATAAATTTAGTTAAAAAATTAAATAATTTATTAAAATAAATCCTATTTAGAGTATATTTTAATATATTATTTAGAGTATATTTTAATATATAAAGGAATAAATTTTAAAATAAGAGAATTTTATCAAAGAAAGAAAATTATTTTAATAATCTATTTTCAAAAAAGATGGAAAATAATTTTTCTTTAAAATTTATAGAAAATTTACCTACCTTTTATCTTAAACTTACAAAAAAATATAGTAATAGATTAATATTTGGTAGTAATAGATCGATATTTAAGGGTAGTGGAGTTGAGTTCGTTGATGTAAGAGAATATATCCCTGGTGATGACCCGAGATATATAGACTGGAACGTTAGCGCAAGATATAATCAATTATTTGTAAGAAATTTTCAAGAAGAGAGAGAAATACCTGTATTTGTTTGTATTGATTTAAGTTCTACTTTATTTTTTGGTACTAAAAATAAATTAAAGATAGAATTATTAATAGAGATTGTAGCTTTCATTATAAATTTAGCACATTCTTTAAATGAAAGATTGGGGGCTTTTGTTTCTTTTAAAAAAGAGTTCTCTTATTTTAAACCATCTAAAAATTTAGCTAATAACTATAAGATTCTTCATTTTTTAAATAATATTTATAAAGACTTTTTTAAAAATAAAGAAAAATACTTAGGAGCTTCTAATAATATACTGAATTTAATAAGTAAAATAAATCAATTTTTAAAAAGGACTTCCATTTTATTTTTTGTTTCTGATTTTGTAGATATAGATGATTTTGAAATACCAAAGATTTCTTTACTATTTAATTATTTTGTAAAAAAAGGAAATGAACTATTTTTAATTAAAATAGGAGATCCTGCTGAATTTGATTTACCTATTGTAGGTACTGTTACGCTACTAGATCCTATTACTAAAAAAGCAAAAACTTTTAACTTATCAAACGAAAAAATAAGAGAAATTTTTAAACAAAAAATTACTAATAAATATAACTCTATTCAAAATATCGCTATCAAAAATAATTCATTATATATAAGTTATTTAACTAATGAAAACTTAGAAAGTAAAATAAAAGAATTTATTATGAAAAATAGATACAAAAATAAAAAGTAATCCTAAAAGGAAATAAAAATATTTTATTGAAATTAATAAAAGGGAATATTAAAAAATAGGATATAAAATTAATAGAATTTCTATGGATAAATTATATATCTTACCATTAACAAATATAGTATTATTTCCTGGAAATATTGTGGGTTTAGTTCTTAACGATGAAAAATTGGCAAATAATATAACTCATAATTGGAGATTTATAAGTTTATTGGTTAAAGATGATAAATATAATTTTTATGATTATGGATGTTTATGTGAAGTAATTAGTGTTCAAAAATTATACGCTAATACTTTTATTATACAACTAAAAGCATTTAAAAGAGTAAAAGTTTTTGAAGTTGATTTTGAAGATATTTATCCTTATTCATCTAACTTTAAAATCTTAGAAGAAAAAAAGATTCCAATAAATGAAGAGGAATTAAAAACAAATTTATTAAACGTTGCCAAAAACTATATAGGTATCCTAAATGTGAATTCTTATTATGAAAGTATGTATAAAAAAGATTTATGTACTTTAACTGATTTGTTAGCTTCTATAATAAGAGTAAAAGCTTCTATAAAGCAAGAATTATTATCCCAAGAAGATTGCATTAAAAGAGCTTATAAATTAATTGAATTAATTCAAGAAATCTTAAAAAGATGGCCCGCTAAAAATATTGTACTTCATAATTTCATTAATAAACCACTAATATTTACTTTCTATTTTAATTAATTATGGCTGTTACCTTAAAGCAAGAAAAAGGAAAAATTATATTTAAATTAACTGAAATTAACCTAGAACTAATTAATTCTAAATTAATAGAATTATTTAATAAAGGTCTTAAAGAACTCTTAAGTAATAACATGGTTATCCTTGATTTAGGGGATCTAGGGTTAAATGAAATAGAATTTAAAAACATTTTAATTAATTTTCATAATTTAGGAATAAATATTGATACAATAAGAAGTACAAACCCTATTACCAAAATGATTTCTGTTAGTTATGGAATTAATGTGGATGCACCTTCTGTTATCAATACTAACAATAAATTAACCCCAAAAACTAAATTAGATAATGTTAATAATCATACTAATAAAGTAAATTTTAACAATTTTGAAAAAAATTTTAATGAATTTTATCAATTAAATGATAATAACCTTAAAAATAATTTAAATGATAGTGATGTTTTAATAATAAATAAAAATTTAAGAAGTGGAAATTATATAGAAGATAAAAGAAGTATAATAATAATAGGAAATGTTAATCCTGGGGCTGAAATAAGAAGTAGTAATAATATAATTGTATTAGGTAAGCTTATGGGGATAGCACATAGTGGATATCCTAAAAACTACAACGCATTTATATTCGCATTGAACTTTAATAGCTCTACTATTAGAATAGCTGACTTAGTTGGAGAATATAATGAAGAATTATTTAAAAATAAAAAGAAAGATTTTAAAAATGTATTGTTTAGAATCAATAATTCATCTATTGTTATGGAAATTATTAAAGACTAAGTAAATTTAAAAAAAATAAAGGAGTTGGTTAGGAAATGAAGGAAAATACTAAGGCATATGTGGTAACCTCGGGGAAAGGTGGGGTAGGCAAAACAACGGTTACCGCTAACATAGGAGCAGCGTTAGCTTTTTTGGGATATAAAGTTGTTCTTATTGATGCAGATGTTGGACTTAGAAATTTAGATCTAGTTTTAGGCTTAGAAAATAAAATAATATTTGATATTTCTGATGTTATAGAAGGGCGCTGCAGAAGCTATAAGCAAGCTCTCATTAAAGATAAAAGATTTACACAAGGAAGTCTATATTTACTACCTGCTCCTCAAACTAAACAAAAAGAAGATATTGATCCCCAGGGATTTAAAGATGTTGTACAAGAAATAAAAAATGATTTTGATTTTGTTTTTATAGATTGTCCCGCAGGTATTGAGCATGGATTTAAGATGTCAGTTTATGCTGCAGATGAAGCTATTGTAGTTACTACTCCTGATTTATCCTCTATTAGAGATGCAGATCGAGTTATTGCTACTTTAGAATCCTTAGAAAGATTCTCTCCTAAATTGGTTATTAATAGATTAAAGAAACATATGGTTAAAAAATCTCAAATGTTATCAGTTGAAGATGTATTAGAAACCTTAAAAATAGATCTATTAGGGATTATTCCGGATGATGAATATATAACTATTTCTACTAATCATGGGGAACCTGTTGTGCTAAGTAAAACTAAACCATTAGCCAAATATTTTATTAATATTGCCAAAAGATTAGTTGATCCTTCTTTACCTGTAGAAAATCCATTTAATGATGGCAGTTTAATTGAAAAATTAGTTAATTTAGTTGGAATAAAACGAAAAGCATAATAGGGGGATGTAATTTATGGCTTTACCTGAATGGCTACAAGAAATAATAAATTTCTTTAAAAAAGATTACAAAGTTAGTTCATCTAAAATTGCTAAAGAAAGGCTACAATTAATTATTGTTCAAGATAGAAATGAAAGTAATAATAAAACTATTGAAAAAATTAAAGAAGATCTAATAAATGTCATATCTAAGTACAGTGATGTTGATGTAGAATCTATGGATTTCCAAATTAAAACACATGATAAAAAAATCGCTTTGGTTGCTTCTATCCCTTTTAAATCATCCAAAAAAAATAATTAGCACATTATGAAGAAAATTGATTATTTTTATCTCTGGCTTATTAATATTATTATTTTTATTATTTCTATTAATAGTGGTTCTTTATTTACTTACTTTATTTTTATTCTATTAACTTTAGTATTGATATTATCTTATTTCTATCCTAAAGTTATTTTAAATAATTTAAAAGTAATTAGTGTATATTCTAATGTAGTTGAAGCTTTTAAAAATAGTGAATTTAATGTTAAATTATCTATTTATAATCCCTTAATTTTCCCAGTTTTTTTTTAAGAATTAAAATAAATAGTGCTCATTTAGATTTAATAACTGAAGATAATATAATCTATTATATTCCCCCTTTTTCTAAAGTAACTAAAGAACTAAAAATTAAAGCAATTAAAAGAGGATATTTAAATACTCTTTCAATTTATTTAGTTAATTCTTTTTTATTTGAGCAATTAGATATTTATAAAATGTTTAATATCCCTTTTGAATTTTATATTTATCCTAATTACGCTAATATAAATTATTATGATATTATAATAAATAATATATCTACTGTTTCTTCAGTATTTTATAAATTAACAGAGGAAGGTGAATTTTTTGCTATTAGACCTTATTATTTAGATGATGTTAAAAAAATAGCGTGGAAACATTGGGCTAAAACTGGTAAATTAGTTGTTAAGCAAAAAGCTACCTATGAAACTAACTATACCTTCTTTATTATTAATAATTACAAATTAGCAGAAGAATTCGTTGAAAAAATTAATTCCCTTTTTAAATATTTCTTAATTAATGAAATTAAATTTAAAGTAATAGATTTTAAAAGCTTTATGGAAAACGAAAATACCGATTTTATTGAAATTAGTACTTTAAAAAAAGCTTTAAATTATTTGGCTAAAATTGAGTCTTTTGATAAACATGATTTTAATTTAAATTTACTAAAGGATAAACTAAATAAATTAGAAAATTATATATTAATAAGTGATAAAAATAACCCATTTAAAATTGAAAAAGAAATTAAAATTTAATATTGTAAAAATAAAAATATTATAAAACTATAAGGAGTAAATTATGATAATAAAAAATTCAAAAACAAGTTTAAAATTACCTTATTTATTTGTTTTTATAATTTTATCTTTTTTTATGTTTTTTATTCCATATTCTAAAAATACATTTTCAAATTACAAAATGAATAATATTTTAGATAATAATCCCAAGGTTAGTTTTATAACTATAGAAGATTATATTAACAATTATTTTTATAATGAAAGAAAAAATGTAATAGATCTTAGGGATTTTAATAGCTATATAAAAAATCATTTAATCCAAGCTTTATATTTTAATATTGATAATATATTTTTTAATTATAATGGAATCCCTAATAAATTAAGGAATATAGAAAGCTTAATTTATGATTTAGAAGATATGGGATTAAATAAATATAATGATTTCTTTATTTATTCATATTCTAATGATTATTTAAATAAAGATTTTAATGTATTTATTTTAGCTTCTTTACTTTATATGTTAAGAGTTAATTCTATTTATATAATAGAAAATCCGTTTAATAATATCTCTAATGATTATCTCTCTTCTAAGGTAAATTATATAAAAAATAAAGGATACTTTTCTATTAGTTTAACTAAAAATTATCTTAGAAATTATTTTATTGATTATAAACAATTAGATAACAAAATAAATAATGGATATAAGTTAGTTTTCGTTTATAAAGATTTATTGTTTAATAAAGATCAATTGATTCCTAATAGTATTAGTTTAAAAATTAATTTTAATAAAGATAGATATGTTTTAGGAAGCTATTTAAATGGATATAATATTAATAAAACTGATAAGATAATATTATATTCTTATGATTTAAAGAATAGTTTGTTTATGTTTTTTGTTATAAAAGTATATATGGGATATTATGATGTGTTAATTTATGATGGGGGATTATTAGAATGGAAAGCGTTAATCAAGTAGATTATAATTCAATAAATAATTTAGTTAATAATAATCATTTAAATAGTAATGGATTTCAATATTTTGATAAATTTTTTTATAAAGAAATTATAAATGATTTCAAAAAATTTTTGGAATTTATAAGTACAAAGAAAGTTTTAGTTATAGGAGATATTATGTTAGATAGATGGATAAAAGGAGAAGTAGAGAGGATTTCTCCAGAGGCTCCTGTACCCGTTGTTAAAGTGTTTAAAGAATGGATAGAATTAGGAGGAGCCGCTAATGTCGCTAAAATTATATCTTATTATTCTAATTTTGTTTATTTAGTTGGTTTTGCTGGCAATGATATCTACTTTAAAAATCTATTATCTCTTCTTAAAAAACGAAAAATTAATTACAATATCATTAAAACTTCTAAAACCACTATCGTTAAAACTAGAGTTATTGCTCATAATAATCAGCATATCGTTAGAGTGGATAGAGAAAATACTAACTATGATCCCTTTGATTATTCTTATTTATTTAATAACTTGAAAAAAATAGATTTTAATGGATTTGATATCATATTTTTTATAGATTATAACAAAAACCTATTTAATAAAGAAACAATGAGCTTTTTTTCAGAAATAGTTAATAATAATATTTTTGATAAATTTATAATTGTTTGTCCTAAACCTAATAATTTTAACTATTTTATTAATTTTAATAAAATAAATTATTTATCTATTAATAAAAAAGAAGCTAATCAGATTTTTAATATTTCTTTTGATAATCTTAATAATAAATTTGATTTTAATTTAATAAAAAAAATTTTAAATGATAATAATCTAATGATTAACTTAGATAAAAAAATAGAAGATATTGTTATAACTATAGGTTCTTGGGGATTAACTGTTTTTAATAATAAATATAATTTGTGGGTAGATGCAATTAAACAGGAGGTTTTTGATGTAGTTGGTGCTGGAGATAATGTTAGCGCTATCTATGGGCTATATAAATTTTATTCTAACGATGTTTTAAAAAGTTCTTTTTTAGCTAATTTGGCGGGATCTATTGCAGTGTCTAAACCTTTTACTAATCCCGTTAAACCCATTGATATCTCTCATTCTCTATATTATTTATTAAAAATAAATTATAAAAATAAATTTTTTAAAATAAATAAAAAATGAGAAATATAGAAGAAAAAATATTTTTTAATTGGTATAATTTGAAAAAAGTAATAGAAAAATATAGATCTTTTTCAAAAGTTATTGGTTTTACTAATGGATGTTTTGATATATTACATAAAGGGCATGTTTCTTATTTAAATGAAGCTAAAAAATATTGCGACTTATTAATTGTTGGATTAAATAGTGATGAAAGTGTAAAATTAATTAAAGGACCTAATAAGCCTATCAATTCCTTAAAAGATAGAATGTATGTTATTGCCTCTCTAGAAAGTGTTGATTTTGTTACTTTCTTTAATGAAACTACTCCTATTAATCTAATTGAATACATATTACCTGATATTGTATTTAAAGGAGGGGATTATAAAGATAAAGTTATCCCTGAATTAGATGTTATCTATAAATATAATATATCTTTTAAAACTTTAGTATTTTTGGAAGATGTATCCACTACTAAAATAATAAAGAAAATATTACTTACTTTTGGAGGTGAATAACATGTTTTTACCCTTTTCTAAACCTACTTTAAAATATTTAGAAGAAGACTTGGTTAGATTAACGGTTATAGAAGGTGAAAAATGGGCTTATATGTATGGAATTGTTATTAATAATGATAAGCAAAATTTTAAAGTATTTATTCCTAATCTAGTTCAGTTTTTAGCAATGGATTTGGGTATTATTAATGGAAAAAAAACAGATTGTTCTATTTTAGAACCTATTAAAGATAGTGTATATATTTTCTCTTTTGAAACTATTATTAAGGATATAAATGAACAAAGCAAGGAATTGACTTTAGAAAAACCTAAAAATCTAAAAGAAAAAAATTTAGGAAAAATTGAAAATTTATTAAAGAATTTAGATATTGAAGCAGAATTAGAAATAGAATATAACGCTTTAGGAGTACCTCATACCCAAAAAGGAAAGACTTATAAAATATTATCTAATGGAATGTCTTTATTTACTGCTATTCCTATACCTAATGGAACTATTTTAGAAGTTGTAGTTAAGATTCCTTATAAAGAATATATAGATAGAAAAGGAGATAAATTTAAGGCTAAGGTAGTAGATTCTAAACAATTAGAGAAAAAAAAATTTGAAACGTTTTTGGAATTTGAAACTATTGATGAAGAATTAAAAAAACAGATTTTTGAATTTGCTCTCATTAATTCTAATATAGATAAATAAAATCTTTATGTTAGACAATAAAACAAAGTATATAGATAATAAAAAGGAATATAATTTACTCCAAGATGTTACTAACGAAGATATAATTATACATGGTATTGATAGTGGTATAGAATATATTAATAAATTATTTTATTATTCAGTATTTGAGAATTCAAAACCTGTATTAAAACCAGTAAATGGATACCCAAAAGGAGCTGTTATAAATATAACAGGTGAAGCTGATACCGGAAAATCTTTATTAGTTCAGACCGCTTTAGTTATTAATGCTCATAAAAATATTAAAGGAATCTATATATCAACCGAAAATCCATTAAGATATGTATCTACTTCTTTAAAAAGAATATCTTTATTATTAAGTATTGATTTTAATAAAGTAAAAGAAAATATTAAAATTGTGGATTTAACTTTTAAATATAATTTGATAAATAATATTGATGTTTTTTTGAAAAATTTGTATTATCAATTAAATAATAATTATAAAGGTGGTTTGATTGTTTTTGATTCATTAACTGGTTTTTATGAGAGTAAAGAGGTAATGGCAAGATATATTGTTAGAAGAATATTCCAGTTTTGTAAAAATTTAAATTTAACTGCTTTTTTGATTTCTCAAAAGAGAGAGGATAGTCCGTTTAGTTCAAAGGCTGCAGGCGGGATGGCTATATCTCATATAGCTGATTGTAATATCGTTTTATCTAAGATTATTATTTCTAATCATTATGAGAAAAAGTTGTATGAAAAAGAAATAGGGCAAGTTGTTAGAACTTTTAGGATAGATGGTTGTAGATTATGTGGGCATAGCTCCAAAACCCATATATTTGAAATTGATAAAACTGGTTTAATCAATTTTGTTAAATTTTTAGGATAAAAGAATTTAATAAAAAATATTTAATAAAAAATAGAAAGGGATAATAAAGTTTATTGTAGAATAAAATAAATAGTAAAATTAAGGATAATAAGGAGTTAAGCCGGTGTAGCTCAGCGGCAGAGCAGGTGATTTGTAATCACCAGGTCAGGGGTTCAAATCCCCTCACCGGCTTCACTAAAACCAATAAAATGATTGAAACTATTTTTAATGAATTACTTAAATTAATGATTACTAATAAAGCGTCTGATCTTTATATTAAACCTTTTAATAAACCTATTTTGAGAATAGAAGGAGAATTGTATCCTGTTGAATTTGAAGAAATAAAACCTGATTTTACCGAAAATATATTTGATATTATAACTACTGTTTCTCAAAAAAAACAATTTGAATTAAATCCAGAATTAAATATAATTTATTCTATCCCTAATGCTCAAATTAAAGATAGATTTAGGGTTAATTTTTATAAAAATAAAGGATATATAGCATTAGTTATAAGAAGAATAAGTGGGGATATTCCTGATTTAAAAGAACTTAATCTTCCTTCTATTTTGAAAAAATTTATGTTAAAAAAGAAAGGATTAATTATAGTTTGTGGTCCTACAGGCACAGGGAAATCTACTACATTAGCTAGCTTACTTAATTATGTAAATAAAAACTTTAAAAAACATATAGTTACTATTGAGGATCCTATTGAATATATTATAAATGATATTAATTCTATAATATCTCAAAGAGAAGTAGGAATAGATACTAATAGTTTTGCAGAAGCTTTAAAAAATGTAGTAAGACAAACTCCTGATATAATAATGGTCGGAGAAACAAGAGATAAAGAAACTGCTAATAGTATATTACAACTAGCTGAAACAGGACATTTAATTCTAACTACTTTACATTCACCTAACACTGTTAATGCTATTATAAGAATATTACAATTTTTTGAACAACAACATCATAAAGAGATAATTAATTATTTATCTACTAATTTAGTTGCAATAGTTAGTCAGAAATTAATACCTTCTTTAAATGCTGGGAGAGTACCTGCTGTCGAAATACTTATAAATAACGCGAGGATGCAGGAATTAATGTTAGATTTTAATTTTAAGCAAATGAGAGCTGAAATAGATCAATTTGTTGGTGATGGAATGCAATCTTTTGATATATCTCTCATTAAGTTATATTCTAAAAATCTCATTTCTTTAGAGGTTGCATTAGAATATGCTGAAGTACCTCATGACCTTAATTTAAAAATTAAAACTCTAGGTATCAAACCGGGCAAAGATTTACCCTCTGAATTAGAGGTAATTAGTGATTAAATATATATAAAAAAACTATATAACTCAAAAAAGGAAGGGATTAATATTATGAGTAGAGTATGTGAGATATGTTTAAAAGGAAACATAACAGGATATAAAGTTAGTCACTCTAATAGACATACTAAAAGGAAATGGTTCCCTAATTTAAGAAAAATCAAAGTTAATGATAGTTATGTAAGAATTTGTGCAAAATGTCTAAAAAAATATGGAATACAAATTAAATTACTTGCAGCTAAATAATTATAAAATTATCTAAAGATTTAATAAAATAAAGATAATAAAATAAAAAGGAGAGGAAAATTATGTTAGCTATTATAGAAGTTAAAGGACATCAATATAAAGTTAATAAAAATGATATCATTATAACTGAAAAAATTGATGCTGATGAGGGACAAGAAATAGAAATAGATAAAGTTTTGTTATATTATGATAAAAATGAATTACACATAGGGAAACCTTATTTAGATATGAAATTAAAAGCAAAAGTATTAAAACATTTTAAAGGAGATAAAATTGTTATATTTAAATATACTCCTAAAAAGAGATATAGAAGAAAAAGAGGGCATAGACAATTATTAACGAAATTACAGATAATTTAAATAGTAAATAAATCTAATTAGTGGTGGGTGTAGCTCAGCGGTTAGAGCAGTGGACTGTGGATCCACGGGTCGGGGGTTCAAATCCCCTCACCCACCCTCTATTGATTTATGAATAATAATAGAGTAGTTATTACAGGATTAGGAGTTATCTGTCCCTTAGGATTAGATATAAATGAATTCTGGAGTAATTTAGTTAATGGTAAAAATGGAATAACTATTAATAATAGGATAAATACAGAAACTTTTAAAACAAAAATAGCAGGTTTAATTCCTTCATCTTTTGATCCTTCTAATTACATAGATAAAAAGCATATAAGAAAAATGGATAGATATACTCATTATGGTTTAGCTGCTGCTGAGTTAGCTCTTAAGGATTCAAATATTAAATTAAATAATTATGATCCGTTTAGAATAGGGGTTTTTGTTGGTTCTGGGATCGGAGGAATTGAAACTTTTGAAGAGCAAACATTTGTTTATTTAAATAATGGAAATTCTAAAGTATCTCCGTTTTTTGTACCTAAAATGATTGTGAATATCCTTGCAGGTTGGATAGGAATTATTTATAATATAAAAGGTCCTAATTTGACATATGTAAGTGCTTGTTCAAGTTCATTACATGCTATAGGGGAAGCATATTTAGCTATTAAAAATAATTTGGTAGATATAGGGATAGTTGTAGGTTCTGAGGCTCCAATTACTAATATGGCTATTGCAGGCTTTGAAAATATGGGGGCTTTATCAAAAAATAACGACCCTAATACTGCTTCTAGACCTTTTGATTTAAATAGAGATGGATTTGTTATTTCTGAAGGAGCAGGAGCTTTAATCCTTGAAAATTTAACTTTAGCTAATAAAAGGGATTCTAAAATATATGCTGAAATTATTGGATATTCTCATACTTGCGATGCTTATCATATTACAGCCCCTGATCCTGAAGCTACTTCTATTAAACAAGTTATTAAATTAGCTATAAATAATATTGATATTCAAGAAATAGATTATATCAATGCTCATGGCACTTCTACACCTTATAACGATAAAACTGAAACAAAAGCTATAAAAGAAGTTTTAAACGATAGAGCTTATAAGATTAATATAAGTTCTATAAAATCTATGATAGGTCACACTTTGGGAGCTGCAGGAGCTATTGAAAGTATTGCTACGGTATTAGCTATATATAATAAAACTATTCCTCCTACTATTAATTATAGTACTCCTGATCCTGAATGTGATTTGAATTATACACCTAATAAAGCAATTCATAGAGAAATAAATGTCGCATTAAAAAATTCATTTGGTTTTGGAGGACATAATGTAGTTGTCGCTTTTAAAAAGTTCTTTTAAAAAGATATATATTGATATATTTAAATTTTTTATTATCTCCGCGTGCTGAAGTAGCGGAATATAAATTCTTCAGCTTTATATATTATCAAATCTATGGAGGAATTAAGAGATAAAAATAAAGAAGCTATTTTAAAAAGTGTTATTTCTCAAATAGAAAAAGAGTTTGGAAAAGGTAGTATAATGAAATTAGGGCAATATGAAAAACTGCAAGTAGAGGCTATTTCTACTGGTAGTTTAGCTTTAGATTTAGCTTTAGGGGTTGGCGGATTTCCACGGGGGAGGATATCTGAGATATTTGGACAAGAATCTTCAGGTAAAACTACATTAGCCTTATGTGCTATAGCTAATGCCCAAAAAAATGGGGGGATTGCTGCTTTTATTGATGCTGAACATGCTATGGATCCTACATATGCTAAAAAGTTAGGAGTTGATATTGATAATCTATATATAAGCCAACCAGATAGTGGGGAACAGGCTTTAGCTATTGTTGATATGTTATCTAGATCTAATGCAGTTGATATTATTGTAGTGGATTCTGTAGCTGCTTTGGTACCTCAAGCAGAGTTAGAAGGGCAAATAGGAGATCAATTTATTGGATTACAAGCAAGATTGATGTCTCAAGCTTTAAGAAAATTAACAGCTTTAATTGCTAAATCTAAAACCGCTGTTATTTTTATAAATCAAATAAGAGAGAAAGTAGGTATTATGTTTGGAAATCCAGAAACTACGCCTGGTGGTAGAGCTTTAAAATTCTATTCAAGTGTAAGAGTTGAACTAAAAAAAATTGAAAATATAAAAAAAGGGGATATTAATGTTGGAGCAAAAATAAAAGCTAAAGTAGTAAAAAATAAAGTAGCACCACCATTTAGGGAAGCTACTTTTAATATCATCTTTGGACAAGGAATAGATAAATTATCTGAGGTAGCTGATTTAGCTATAGAATTAAATATTATTAATAAAACGGGCTCTTGGTATTCTTATAATAATGAAAAAATTGGACAAGGAAAAGATAAAGTATTAGAATTCCTTAGTTCTAATCCTTCTATTTTAGAACACATTGAAAAAATTATTATCCAAAATTACTCTTTTAATAATATCTTAAATAAAAATAACCAAGATAATAATTCATTATTAGAAGATGAATTAATTGAAAAATAGAAATAGGAGATTAGATAGGTATGTTAGAAAAAAATTATGAACATAAATACATAGAAGATAATTTATTAAAAGAATTTTATGAATTAAATAAGGTAGAGCCGAAATTTAAGGAGCCTAGTTATTCTATAGTAGTTCCTCCTCCTAATGTAACTGGTTCTTTACATATGGGACATGCTCTTAATAATACTATTCAAGATTTTCTAATTAGATATCATTTACTTAAGGGTTATGATAGTGTTTGGTTTATTGGAACTGATCATGCAGGGATTGCTACTCAAAATGTCGTAGAAAAAAAATTACTAAAACAAGGGATCAAACGTAAAGATTTATCTAATAGTGAATTTTTAAAGTATATTTGGGAATGGAAAGAAGAGTATGGAAATATCATTTTAGAACAATTTAAGAAATTAGGGATATATGCTTATTTTGATAAAGCGAGATTTACTATGGATGAAGATTATACTATAGCTGTTAAAAAAGCTTTTGTACATCTTTTTAATAAAGGATATATTTACAAAGGTAAAAGAGTTATAAATTGGTGTAGTAGATGTTTAACAAGTCTATCTGATTTAGAAGTAGTTTATAAAGAAAAAGAAACTAATTTATATTATATAAAATATAAATTAGAGGATTTAGAAGATTATATAGTAATAGCAACAACAAGACCGGAAACTCTGTTAGCAGACACTGCTGTTGCTGTTAATCCTAAAGATGAAAGGTATTTAAAATATATTGGGAAAAGGGTTTTTGTACCTTTAGTTAATAGATTGGTTCCAGTTTTAGCAGTTGAAGAAGTTGATATGTCGTTTGGTAGTGGAGCATTAAAGGTAACACCTGCTCATGATTTTAATGACTATAAAATCTATAAAAATCTTAAAGAAAAAGGCATTGAAATAGATATTATAAACATATTTACAAATGAAGCTACTATTAATTTACCTACAAGCAAATATCATTTATTAGAAAGATTTAAAGCTAGAGAAGAAATAGTTAAAGATTTACAAGAATTAGGACTATTAGTAAAAATAGAACCTCATAAAAGTAATATAGGACATTGTTATAGATGTGATAATATTATCGAGCCATATTATTCTGATCAGTGGTTTATTAAAATGGATAAAAATGATCCTTTAATTTTTAGAGCTATTCAAGCAGTTAAAGATGAAAAGATAAGGTTTTATCCTAAAGTATTTAAAAAAGTGGTTTTAGATTGGTATGAAAATATAGAGGATTGGTGTGTATCTAGGCAGATAGTTTGGGGACATAGGATCCCCGTATTCTATTGTAAAGATTGTTTAAATGTTTGGGCAGATGAAAGAAATGAAATTAAAAATTGTATTAAATGTAATTCAAGTAATATTTATCAAGAGGAGGATGTTTTAGATACGTGGTTTAGTTCTGCGTTATGGCCATTTGCTGTTATGTTCTGGCCTGATCAACAAAAATTTAATCAATATAAACAATTTTATTACCCTACTAATGTTTTAACTACTGCTAGAGAAATATTATTTTTATGGGTTAGTAGGATGATATTTATGTCCTTAGAATTTATTAATGAAATTCCTTTTAAAGATGTTATTATACATGCAGTTATACTAGCTCCAAGTGGTAAAAGAATGAGTAAATCCTTAGGTACTGGCATTGATCCCTTAGAATTAATTGAAAAATACGGCGCAGATTCTACTAGAATGGGGCTTATTTTACAAGTTGGGGAATCTCAAGATGTTAAATTTAATTATGAAAAAATAGAAATGGCTAGGAATTTTATTAATAAAATCTGGAATTCCATTAGATATTATCAATTTAGATTATCTAATTCATATGATTTTAAATATAAAATTCAAAATGAGCAATTTATTAATTTAATTAATTCTTGGATATTATTAAAAACTTTAAATTTGCTTAAGAATTTGGAAAACTATGTTAAAGAGTATAGATTTTTTGATTACGTTATTGATTTATATCATTTTGTTTGGAATGTGTTTTGTGATTGGTATATAGAGTTTACTAAATTTATAGAATTAAATAAATTTAAAGAAACAATTGAATTAATTATTAAAGTAATATTAGTATATTTACATCCAATTGCTCCGTTTGTTAGTTATTATATTTATAAAAATTTATTTAATCAAGTTATTTTTAATATAACTATAAATGAATTAGAAAATCTTCTTAATCAAAAATTAAGTATAGCAGATAGTTTAAAAGAGATTAAAATTATTGATGATTTAATAGAATTAATAAAATTTTTAAGACCATATATTAATGATATATTCTTTGTTTCTAAACAAAATAATATAAAATTAAATGAAGTTCTTATATCTTTAGAAAATCTTGATAGATATTTTAAAAATGAATATATTTTTGATTTATTAAATCTTGTTTCTATTTTTACTAAATCTAAAATAAAAGAATTATTAGATAATCAATTAGTTAATAATGAATTTAAGTATTATGATTTATATTATAATGGGATTTCTATAAGAATCTTTATTGGAAAAGATTTAATTGAATTTTATAGAAATTATATATTAAAAGAACTAAATAATAAAATTACTCAAAAAGAAAAGATTGAAAAATTATTAAATAATGTTGATTTTATAAATAAAGCTAATCCTGAGGTAATTCAAAATTATAAAAATGAAATCATACAAATAAATGAAATAATAAATAAAAATAACGAAATATTAAATTTATTAAAAAATTAATATTTAAAGGGGATTAATAATGAAATGTAATTTTTGTGGTAAAACTATTAATACTGAAAAGAAAATTATTTTACAAGGTAAAGAATCTTATATATGTGAGGATTGCTTATTAGTCGGTTTTTCTACATTAGTTAATTTAAAGCCCGAATTATCTTCTTCTGTTTCTTCTTTATTTAATGATAAATCATTAGTTCAAAATAACATAAAAAAAGATAAAAAAATAAATTTATTAACTCCAGTAGAAATAAAAAGATACTTAGATGATTATGTTATTGGTCAGGAAGAAGCCAAAAAAGTATTATCAGTAGCTGTTTATAATCATTATAAAAGAGTATTTGTTAATTCTAATGAACTAACTAGGGAATTATCATTAGATGAAGTAGAATTACCGAAATCTAATATTTTATTAATAGGGCCAACAGGTTCTGGTAAAACTTATTTAGCAAGTACTTTAGCTAAAATTCTTAATGTTCCATTTTCTATTTCTGATGCTACTTCTATAACTGAAGCTGGATATGTTGGAGAAGATGTAGAAAATATTTTATTAAGGCTAATCCAAGCTGCAGATTTTGATATTAATTATGCTCAAATAGGTATATGTTATATAGATGAAATAGATAAAATAGCTAAGAAAAGTGCAGATAACCCTTCTATAACTAGAGATGTTTCTGGTGAAGGTGTTCAACAAGCACTCCTTAAAATTTTAGAAGGTACTATTGCTAATGTACCCCCTACAGGTGGAAGAAAGCATCCTCATCAACAATATATTCAAATCGATACAACCAATATTTTATTTATAGCAGGTGGTGCTTTTAGTGGATTAGAAGATATTATAAAGCAAAGACTAAAATCTTCTGCTTTAGGTTTTAGAGTTAATCCTTCTAAATATCAAGAAAATGAAAATATATTTAATTATGTTAATAATGATGATTTATTAAAATATGGATTTATTCCGGAATTTATTGGGAGATTCCCAGTTGTTGCTACTTTAAGTAAATTATCTTTAAGAGAATTAGAAGATATTTTAATTAAACCTAAGAATGCAATTATAAAACAATATCAGAAACTCTTCGCATTGGATAATATAAAATTAGAATTTGAAAAAGAAGTTATAAAGTATATAGCAAAAAAAGCATATGAATCAAAAACTGGTGCTCGTGCTCTTAAATCCATTTTAGAAGATATCCTTTTAGATCTTATGTATGAATTACCATCTAATAATAAAAAAAATAAAAATATTGTCATAAATATGGATTATATAAAAGAAATAGAAGAAAAATTATCTAAATTACCTAAAAGTGCTTAATAATAAAATTAAATCTAATAAAATATGAGTAGTATTATAGAAGTAGATTTAATAAAATTAAGAAAAGATTTATTTAATATTAATTTAATATTTTCTGGTTTTATTTTATTAACATTGTTTTTCTTTTATTTTTTTACAGGTGGTAAAATAGATTATACTTTAATTATTATAAGTTTAATATTGGTTTTTATTGTATTTATTCCTTATTTTAGGGATTTTAGTATAGATAATTTTAAATTAACGTTTTTTTTACAAGCTATTTCTATTATTGTTTTATCATTTTTTATGGTAAAATATAATCCACTTTTTATTTTTTATTCATTCTTTTCTATTATTCCTTTTTCTTTTTTAAATATTTTTAGTAAAACTGAGATTTATAGTGGGATATTTTTTATCACTTTTTTAGGGGTTAATTTAGTTTCAATATTTATTAATTCTAAGTTATTTAGGAATTTAAAAAATATAGATGGTTTTATTTTAGGATTAGTAGTATTTATTCTTGTTTTAATGATACTTTCTTTAATTATATTTAGATCCATCAGGAGTTTTGTATTAGATTATTATAAATCCCAGGTGTTAGATTATGCTCATAAGAAAATAGACGAAGCTCAAAGGGTAGCATATTCTAAAGCTAAAGAAGCAATGGAAAAAAGTAGATTTGCTATTCTTCTTAAAGAAAAACAAGAAAAAATATTTGAAATTAATAAATTGCTTGCTTCTAAGGTTAGAAATATAAAAGAACAATTAGAGGTACTAGGTAATGAAATTAAAAATATTGTATTTGCTCATAGTGTTGTGATATTATTAGAAAGAAATAAAATAATTAATCCTGAATTTGTTTATGAAGTACCTAAACCTATTGTTACTAAAATGAAGACTTTAGCTGACCAACCCTCTAATAACGTTATTAATAGATTTATTAGAGAAGTATTTATTAAAAAAATAACTATTCATGTTAATAAAAGAAAAAATATTTATTATCAAGGATTTGAAGAATCAGAAGTTATTAATTATAAATTTTTAGAAGAGTTAAGTTTAATGACATATGAAGTTTATGAGGTTTTAATGGTACCAATTGTTGATAGTTTAGGTAATAGTATAGGTGTTATGGTTGCTTTTAATAATAAAGAAGATTTATTTACTGAAGTAGATAAAATGTTTTTAGAACTTTTAGGAGTCCAGGCAGGGATATTAATACATAATGCTATTTTGTTAAAAAGAATAGAAGATGCGTTTAATGAAACGATAGTAGCATTTAGTAGTGCTATAGAAGCAAAAGATAAATATACGCCAGTTTTACATACAACTAGGGTAGGGGAGTTAGCTGCTGAAATCGCTAAAGAAATGGGGTTACCGCCTGAAGAAGTAGAAAAAATAAGGATAGCAGGAATTCTACATGATATAGGGAAACTAGCTATTCCTGATAGTATATTAGCTAAGCAGGGTCCTTTAACTGTTGAAGAAAGAGAGGTGATTAAAACTCATTCTGAAGAAGGATATAAGATTTTATCTAAAATTTCTCTATTTAGAGAAAGGGGGATCCCTGTATATGTTTTATATCATCATGAAAGATTAGATGGTAAAGGCTATCCAAGGGGTATATCAGGTAGAGATTTACCATTAGGAGCAAATATTATTTCTATTGCTGATACTTACGATGCTATTTCTACTCCAAGACCTTATAATAAGCATTATGCTTCTGAACAAAAAGCTATTGAAATTATTAAAAGCGAAAGAGGGAAGCAATTTTATCCAGAAGTAGTTGATGCCTTCTTTAGAGTACTTGAAAAAAGAAAATCAAAAAATCTTAATCTAAATCAATAAAAAACAATAAAAGGGGGATAGAAACTATGAAGATAATTTTTTATTCTAAAGGAATCAATTTAGATGATAGCATTAGAAAGAATATTTCTCAAAAATTTGAACGATTGGATAGGTATTTTTCCAAAATAGAAAAATTTGTAAATAATGAAGATAGTGTTTATCTTGATTTATATATAGATTATCAAAAAGGGTTCTATAATATTAAAGCTATTTTAAATTTGGATGGGGAAGAAATAGTTATTAAAGACAATGCTAATGATTTATATGATGTAATTAATTCAATTGTTGATTCTTTAGAAGTTAAATTATCTAAATATAAAGATAAGGTTATAGTTGGTTCTCGTCATAAAATGAAATTAGGACAATTAGAAAATAAAGAAAATACTGAAGCCAATTTATCTAATCTAAAAACTAAAGAAATTGATATAATTCGTAAGAGATTATCTGTACCTGTCATTTCTGAAAATAAAGCGGTTAATTCTATCTTAGCTGATAATGAATTAAAATATATGATATTTTATAATAGAGATACAGATAAACTAAGTTTTATTGAAAAAATTGATAATAATACTATTTCTATTTCCGAAATAGTTATTTAATTTTTAAATTTTATTAAGAAGAAAGTATGAATGATTTAGTTTTAGTTTTTATAATAATTGTTTTGTTTTTTATAAAGATAGGGATTAGTAATAATTGGTTTAGTTTTCCTAGAATTTGGTTACCTAGTTTCTTAAAAAAGATTAATAAGGATACACTAAAAGAGTGGATTGATAGTGCCTTTTATGCTTCTTTATTAGCTTTTTTTGTTATTACTTTTATAGGTAGACTTTATATAATCCCTTCTTCTTCGATGGTTCCTACTTTAAAACCAGGTGACATTGTTTTTGGAGTTAATAAAATCTGGTTTAATTCCAAAGACGGACTAAAAGTTCATAGAGGGGATATTCTAATCTTTAAACCCCCTATTATTAATGAAAATAGATTATATATTAAACGACTTATAGGATTACCTAAGGAAAAAGTGTTTATTGATCAAGGGAATCTTTATATTAATGATAAATTAATAAAAGAAGATTATTTAGTTTATAGAGATTATTATAGCTATGGGCCGATTGAAGTACCTGAGGACAAATATTTTTTCCTAGGAGATAATAGGCCTAATAGTTATGATAGTCATTTATGGGATAACCCTTTTGTTGATAAAAATAATATTAAATCTAAAGCTTTAGTCATTATTTTCCCATTTAATAGAATTAAAATATTAAGCAATCCTTTTAAAGAAAAATAATAATATATTCAATTTATTAATATGTTTATAACCAAAAATAATTTAAAAAAAGATCTAAGAACTTTAAAAATATCTAATATTATTATCAAAGATGTGTATTTTTCTATAGATGAGATTTTAAATAAAATAGATCAGGTAATAAAATCTCAATCTAAAATTCAAATAGTTACTTTGAATACTGAAATGGTTATAGATTCTTTAAATAATAATGAATTTTTAGATATTTTAAATAGATCTGAAATTATACTGGAATCTAATGGGGTATGTTTTTATGTAAATAAAAAATATAATTTAAATATAGAACCAATTAATGGTATAGATTTAGCTGAAAATATCATTTCAAAAGGATATAGAACTTTCATTTTAGGAACAAAGCAAGAAATAATAGAAAACGCTGTTATTAATTTAATAAAAAAGTATCCCAATTCTAATATTGTTGGGTATCATAACGGTTATTTTAAAGAAGATCAAAAAATTATAGATTTAATTAACCTAAAGGAGGTAGAAGTTTTACTGGTAGGTTTAGGTAGTCCAAAGCAAGAATTTTGGATTAATAATAATATTAATAAAATAAAATCAAATATATTTATGGGGATTGGTGGGAGTATAGATGTGTGGGGAAATTATTACAAAAGAGCTCCTTTTATTATTAAAAAACTAAAATTAGAATGGCTTTACAGAACTATTCAAGACCCTAAAAGAATTAAACGAAATATAAAATTACTCAAGTTTTTAATTTACTTTTTTTTTAATAAAATATAATTATAAAAAATAAAATTACTATGGAGTATTCAAGGAATATTTTAATAAAAGTTGGAACATTATTTTTAATGTTTATTATTTCTATTATTATTGTTATGTTTTATTTAGGGAAATTAAAAAAACAAAAAGATTATTATTATTTGTATTTGATATTTAAAGATGTTTCAGGATTAAGTAGAGATTCTAAAATATTTATGGCAGGAGTAGAAGTTGGAAAAATTGAAGATATCTCTTTTAATCCCAATTATTCTGTTAAAGTAAAAGCTAAAATCCTTAAAGATTATAAGATCCCATTTAATTCTATTTTTTATATTGGTGGTAGCTTAATGGGTGAAAGATATCTAAATATAGAACCAGTTTATAATAACAGATTTTATCAACCTAATGATTACATTTATAATAATACTTATCCTATGGTTGATTTTTATCAAGTTTTAAAACAAAGCTATTTAGCTTTTCAAGAATTGGAACAAACTTCAAGATATTTTAGAGAATTAATTATTTCTCTTAATTTACCAACTAAGATCAATGAAGTTACTAATAACGTTAATACTTTATTATACGATACCAGAAAAGATATTAATTTATTAACATATATTTTAAGTAAGAATATTGAAATTATCTCTCAAAATACTAATATGCTTTTATTGAATGCTAATAATGCTGTTTTAAATGTTAATTCTAAGATAGATAAAATTGGGAATAATTTATATTCTGCTTCTTCTAATTTAAATGAAATTATAGCTACTAACAAACAAGATATTAAAATTATAGTTTCTAATATTAAATCAACTAGTGAAAATCTAAATGAAATTACTCATAGTATAAGGGATTTACTTAATAATACTACTTTAAAGGAAGATTTATTACAAACTTTAAGGCATTTAAGGAATATGGCCAAGAGTTTGGAAACAAGTGCAACTAATATAGAGGATTTAGTTAAAGATAAAAAATTAAAAGAAGATTTAAAAGTTTCTATTGCTAAGTTAAGGGAGGTAGTAGAAGTAGCTGATTTCCTATTAACTCCTGCTAAAAAACTACAACAGCAAACTATGAATCAACAAGATTTTAGATTCGCAAGTGTTAATCCCTCTATTTTATCTATTGAAGATTATGAACATAATCCTGTTACTTCTTTAAATATTGATATATTTCCTAATTCCAAACAGGGATTTAGGATAGGTATTTTTGATTTAGGACATGATAATTTATTAGATTTACAATTAACTTATAATCAGGAAAACTTAAGGTATCGTATGGGATTAATGTATTCAGAGTTAGGAGTAGCTATAGATAAGAAATTATCAAAAAACTTTAGTTTTACTGCTGAGTTATTAAGACCTTCTAAAGTACAATTAAATACCTTCTTAGATTATAATTTTAATAATGTTTATATTAGAGCTGGTTATATGGATGTTCTTACTAAAGATAGAAAACTTACTATTGGTACATATTTTAAATTCTAAAAAGAATCTTATATAATGAAATATACTTTATAAAAATTTGTTGATTTTATTAAAAAGTAGTTGATTTAAGGTAGTTTAGGATGGTTTGTGAGATTTTTTCTACTTCTTGGTTTCCATCTATTTCTAAAAAACTAATATTATTTTCTTTAAATTCTTGTAAAATAGGGAGTGTGGAATTCATATATACATTGTATCTATTGATTACAATTTCTTCTTTATCATCACTTCTTTGGTGTAATTTTTCATTACAAATATCACAAGTTTCATTATTTTTTGGCTTATTATAAATTAAGTGATAAATCCTATTACATTTTAAGCAGATTCTCCTATAAACTATCCTTTTTATAACTTCTTCTAAGTTTAGTTTTAAATAAACGGATTTTATACAATTTATAGGTACTAAATTTAGTAAAAATTTTAATTGATTAATAGAACGTGGATACCCATCTAATATTAATAATTTATTGTTTTTAGAATGATTAGAATTATTAATTTCTTGAAATTTATTTTGGATCATTGAATTAATTACTTCATCTGGTACTAGTAATCCCTTTGAGATATAATTTTCAGCTAATTTTCCTAATTCTGTATTTTTTTTAATATTTTCTCTTAATATATCTCCTGTTGAGATGTATATTGAGTTTGGATAGTTTTGTAATATGGTATTTGCTTGAGTGCCTTTCCCAGAGCCTGGTGGTCCAAATAAAATTAAAACTAACATCCTATCCCCCCTATTTTTATTTATTTTCTTTCTATATTTTTATACTTATTGATATACTTTTTTTAAAATAGCTTTATTAATATTAATAAAGACTGTATTTTTATTTATCTGTACAACTTCTTTTAGTTTTGCTAAATCTTTGTAATCATATATAAAATCTATTTTATTATCTATATAAAAAATTAAAGCTAATTTGGAATTAATAATTCCAATTGATTTTAGTTCTTTGTCAATTATTTTTTCTTTTTTAGTTATGGATTTTCCTCTTTTGAAAATATCTAAGGAATTTAGGTCTAATTCTAATAAATTATTGTTTATATCTAAAATAATAAGATAGTTTTTATCAACTAATGAAATATCGATGGTATTATAGTAACTAATAAAGTCATCTGATTTTAGTTGAGCTAGTAATACTCCCTTTGCCGATTTAGAATATATGGGGATTTCTGTTAATTTTACTTTAGCTAAGTATCCATAGTTTGTTAATATAATTACATATTTATTTTCTAATTCTTGCTTTTTTATTAGATCTATAAATACTACCTCATCTTTAGTTTCTTGATCTAATTTAATATAGGTTTGTATCCTATTGAATTCTGTTAATTCTGAACCATCTATTAATTTAGTTATTCCTAACTTAGTTAGCACTAAAATATAATAATTTTTAATTGAAGAAGAAAAAGAATATGTTTTAGTAATATTTAGATTAGGTTCGTTTTGCTTGAATAATTTAGATATAAATAACCCTTTTTCATCAATTTTGTTTATATCTATTTTAGATAGTTTTCCATTATTAAGAAAACCTAAAACTGTTTCTTTATTAGAATGTATATTAATGCTACTTATTTTAATAGAAGTGTTAAAAAATGAGGTTAATACTTTTTCAAATCTTGAAAACTTTATAGAATATAGATATTTATCATTAGTTGATATTATTATAAAGTCTTCTTCTGGGATTTCTTTTTCTATATCTATTGATTTAAATATATCTTTGTCAGCTATTAGTGTTTTTCTTTCTTTTCCATATTTATTTGATAATTCTATTAATTCTTCTTTTATTAATTGTTTTATTTTGTTTTCATTTTCTAAGATATTAGAGTATTCTTTAATTTTATTTAATAATTGATTATATTCTTTATGTAGTTCATTTATTTCTAATTTAGTTAGTCTTTGGAGTTGTAGTTGTAGTATATATTGTGCTTGTTCGTGAGTTATTGATAAAAATTTCATTAAATTTTCTTTAGCATTTATATAATTTTCGCTTTTTTTTATGATTTCTATTACTTCATCTATTTTATTAGTTGCCTTTATTAGAGCTTTTAAGATGAAAGCTCTATAAGATGATTTCTCCAAGAAATTTTTCAATTTCCTTTTTATTACATTAATCCTATGATTTAAGTATTCTATTAGTAATTCTAGGATATTGTATTGTTTAGGGATGTTGCCGTTTACTGCGATAAACATTAAACTGAATGATATCCTAAATGATGTAAAGTTTCTTAGATAATTTATTATTTCTTCTTCATTTTTTACATCATTTCTAATTTCTACAAGGATTCTTATTTCATTATGAGAACTTTGATCTATTATATCTGTAATATATGGTAATTTTTTATCTTTTATTGCTTCTGCTATTTCCTTTACTAACTTTGATTTATTAACAGAATATGGGATTTCATATATAATTAAATATTGTTTTTTATTTATTGTTTCTATTTTATATTTTCCTTCTATTTTTATAATTCCCTTACCTGTAGAGTATATAGATTTGATTAGTTTAGATGTATAAACTACTCCGCCAGTGGGGAAATCAGGGCCTTTTATAAATTCTAGTATCTCTTTTATACTAGCTTTAGGATTATCTATTAAATATATTAAAGCATTTACGATTTCTTTAAGGTTATGGGGGGGTATATTTGTTGCCATTCCCACTGCTATCCCCATTGATCCATTTACTAATAAATTGGGAAAAAGAGCTGGTAAAATAATTGGCTCTTGATAACTATTATCAAAATTTGGTTTAAAATCTACTGTATTTTCTTCTATATCTTTTAGCATAAGGGTTCCTATTTCTGATAGCTTGGCTTCTGTGTATCGGTAAGCTGCTGGGGGATCTCCATCTATTGACCCAAAGTTCCCTTGCCCTAAAACTAAAGGATAATTTAAAGAAAAATCTTGGGCTAATCTTACTAAAGCATCATAAACTGAGCTATCTCCATGTGGATGATATTTCCCTAGTACTTCTCCTACTATTGATGCGCACTTTTTATATTGCTTATTAGGTAATAGATTCATATCATACATTGCATATAATATTCTACGTTGTACAGGTTTTAGCCCATCTTTTACATCAGGTAAAGCTCTACTTAATAACACACTTAATGAATACTCTATATAGCTATTTTTTATCTCATTTACTATATCAGTTTCTATTATTTTCATAATACTTTACACTTCCTTCCTTATATTTTTTTTATTAATTTATTATAGGATTTTATAATAATGCATTTTTTTAAGCAAACTTAAGCTTATTTTACTTAAAAAGTTTTTTAAAAAGCTTTGATTATCATCTGTTTTTGTTAAAAAATTATATAAATAATTGTATAAACCAATATCATATAGGAATTTATAAAAATTTTTAGCGTGTAATCCCACTGCTAACTTAACTCTTAGGGATTTATACATACTGTAGTAAATTTTAGCACTGATAGCTTTGTACTCTTCTATTTTAAGGATATTATCTATATTAGATATATTGATGTTATTAGGTTTGTAGTGATATCCTATGGCTTTGTTGTTAATGATAAGCTTAAGACCTAATTTTCTGAGTTTATATCCCATTTCTATGTCTTCCCAGCCATATTTATAAAATTTTTCACAAAATAACCCCGCTTTTATTAAATGCTCTCTTTTTACTGAAACATTACTTGTCCAAAAGAATGATGTGGAGATATCTGATAATGTAAATACTGGTTTATCTGGGATTTTTAATTCTTTTATGTGATTAACCCAACCTCTTACTACTATATTATCTCCATATTTTTCATAAGTTTTTAAATGATTTGCTATTAAATTTTTATCTGCTAGTACATCATCATCTATAAATAAGATATATTTTCTTTTGGTATTTAGTACTCCGTTATTTCTTGCAAAAGGTAACCCTTTATGTTCTTGATTTATTAATATTAAATTATAATTAACTTTATTTATTAAATTATTTACAATTTCATAAGTATCATCATTACTTCCATCGTTTATTACTATTACTTCATATAAATCTTTATCAATTGTTTGATTATTTAAAGATAGTAAAACTTCTTTTAAGATATTACATCTATTGAAAGTGCTTATTTGAACTGAAATCATATTTTATTTTAAATAAATTGTTTACTTATTATATAGGTGTTGGCTTTATTCTTGGAATTTGGAATATAATAAACTTAACTCAGTTTTAGCAAAATTTTATGGATTATTTGTACTTTGCTATTAATGCTTGTTAAGTGAGAAAACTAATATCTCTAAATATATTGCTACTTTGTTAATATAAAATATATTAATTAACTATTAGAACATTACAAGGGGCATGATCTACTATTTTTTTAGAAACACTACCTAGTAGGAATTGTTCTAATTTAGATTTTCCTGTTTTCCCTACTATTATTAGATCTATATTATGTTCTTTAGCATAATTTATTATTTCATTTGCTACATTACCTATCAAAATTACGGATTTAAATTCGGGATTTTCTTTTATAATTTCTTCATGTTTTTCTTTATAGTATTTTTTGTAATATGATATTAGCGATTGGTTTTCAGGGATTTCTGGTAAGTCTATTACCTGTATAACACTAATTAGTTCTATACTTTCTGGTTTTTCCTTTAAATTATTTATTAAATTTTTTGTAAATTCTACTGTTTTATATGAATGTTCTGAAGCGTCAAATGCTATTAGTATTTTTTTCATTATAATTTCCTCCCTTATTGTTTTTTATATTTTTTTAGTTTATTAATTTTTTTATACTCTTTAGGTTTTATTACTTTATTTTTCAACATCAAACTTTTATATCCTTGTTAATTAAATACTAATTAAAAAGGTATAATGAAATAAATTTATAAATATTATAAATAAATACTATAATAAATTGTTTTTAATAAGGGAGTGCAATTTTTATGCAAGATATTTTAAAATCTAACAAAATTAATAATACCTTTAATTATTTTAAAGATTTATTAAATTTTTATCAAAAATTACATAATATTTCTGAACTTAATATTATTGAATTTCAAGGGAAGGATTACTTATTCTTTACCGTTGATAAATATATTTTACAAAACGAAAATAATATTCAATATTTTAAGGAAATATATTTATATGTTGATAAAAATCTTAAGCAGATTACATTTAATTCAGTTGCTAAGAACCTTAAAACTATAGGTAATAAATTATTCTTTATAAAAGATTTAAAATATTTAAAAGAAAAAGACTTAAATTGGGGGATATTTTATTTTGATTTAGAATACCCCTTTGAACCTATATTACTAATAAATGATAAAGACATAAAAGAATATTTTGATAAAGAAGAATTAAATGAATTTAATATCAATTTAATTGACTATAGGTTTATTAATAATAAAATATTTTTAATTTTAAGGAAGAGTTTGATTAAATCTAATTTTAAATTCCAAGATAATAATTTAAATCAAGTTAGAGTAATAGAAGATATTTTTTATAGATATGATCCATCTTTTTATTTAGATTCTTATGATATTTTATTTATTAAAGATTTTAATGATAATAAAATTTTCAAAAAGGAATTTAATTGTATTATAAACAGTTTTGAAGTTATTTATAATGAATCAAACCAAACAGAAGATATTTTATTTATTGCTAATTTAAACTATAACAAATTACCTATTGATATCTTTAATGAATTATATTTTTATGATTATAATCAAGATAAATTAAATAAAATTGAAACTTTTGATGGTTTTAAATTAGATTTAAGAAAGTATGATAACAATAAAAATAGGTTTTCTTTTATTGGGTATGAAATTAAAAATAAAGATAATTTTCAAAAATTTAAGCAATCTGTTAATGATTCTTATACATTTTTAGAGTTTTTTAAAGAGAATACTAATAAGTTAATTACTCAAGAAATTTTTGAACAAAAATATTACTCAATATATTTAATTGATCTTGATTTTAAAGATTCTTGTTATAAACTAAAAAAAATAGAAAAACTTGTTAATGATGATATTTTCATAGGGAATCATTTATTAAGAGATATTCCTATTTTGGGTTTTAAAACTTATAAATGGGTATCTAAAAATGCTATAGCTTTTACTCAAACTAGAAATGCTAATGTATTTATTAATTTGATTGATATTAATAATAAATCTATTGTTTCTTTTGGTAATTATTTTAAAGGTGATATTTTAGATTATTGTGTAAAAGAAAATAAAATTTACTTGGTTGGTGTAAATTTGTTTAATAAAGATAAAAGTATTAATTATTTACCTGAAATTTTTGAAATAGATTTAACTTTAAAAAATGTTAATAAATTAACTAATTTCAATGAGGAATTATCAAAAGAAATAGAAGGAATAGGGATTTCGGCTATTAAGGTTTTGGAATATGAAAAGGATGGTGCTGATGCTTGGACAATTTATAAAGATGATCTTATAAAAGGAGATATCTTTTATATCCATGGGGGACCGCATGCAGCCTATGGCAATACCATTATGTTAGAATTTATTATTTTAGCTAATAATGGCTATAGAGTATTTTTTAGTAATCCTAAGGGGAGTGTTAGTTATACTTTAGATTTTGCTAATTGTATTATAGGGAAATGGATGAATGAAGATTTAAATCATATTAAAAATATCATTGATTCTATAAAGTTAAAGTTCAATATTAAGGATTTAGTTGTTGCTGGTGGTAGTTATAGGGGATATATGAGTGCCGCTTTGATTTCTAAATTTAATATTTTTAAAGGAGCTGTATGTGAAAGAGGGGTTTATAATTTACTTAGTTTTATTTCTACTACTGATTTCCCATTATTCTGGCTACCTTACTTTAAAAAAAATAATATTTTCGAATTACTTGATATTTCCCCTATTAAATATTATGAAAATATTGATACTAATGTTTTAATTATTCATAGTGAAGGGGATTTTAGATGTCCTATTTCTCAAGCAGAAGAATTATACACTTTATTAAAAATCAATAATAAAAATAATAAAATAGTAAGATTTATAAGGTTTCCTATTGATACTAATCACGATATGTCTAGAACTTCTAATATTTATTATAAATCACTTAGAATATCTTATATATTACAATTTCTAAATGAAATTTTTAATGATTAAATAAATAATAATTCTTTAATATGCTTAATGATAATGTTTTTAATATTTTTTTCTTGCCTTTAGATAATAGGCCTTGTAGTTATAAATATCTTTTGGATTTCTTTGAAATAATTTATGAACAAAAAAATATAAAAAATCTGAATTTATTTTGGGATTTTGATTTTTATAAATTAATCTCTAATAAATATCTTAATTCTAATAAAAATTTTAATAATGATTTTTATATTTTATCCTTAGATGCTTTTTTATTTGGTAATCTTATTAATAGTAGATTTATTGATTCTTATAAGAAATATCAAACTAAATTGAATTATTTAATTAATTTTATTAGAACTAAAAAAAATAGTTTTTTTTATCTTTATATCTCTATTCCAAGAATTATTTTAAATTCTAAAAGATATAGTAATAAGTATAGCGAAATACTAAAAAAAATAGATATTAATAAAATTATTAAAATTAGTTTTGAGTTTTCAAAAAAAATTAGAAATATTTTTAAAAAATATAATTATAAAAAATTTAATAAAATTATTCCGATTTTAAAGGATGTAATTAAAAAAAATTGTAATTTAAATGAAGTTAGAAAATATTATAGTATATTGAGATCTTTTTTGATAACAAGGAAGAATAAATTTAATTTAATAAAATTTTTATTAGATAGGCTTTATTTTTTGAAAAAAAAATATAATTTATCTAATTTTGAGTTGATAGTTTCATTAGATGATTCTCAAAAGAAAGCAATTAATTTCTTGGAACTGGATTTTTTTAAAAATTACCTGAATAAAAAATTAAAAACTATTTCTAAATTGGTATATTTTTTTATTGGCCTTGATGAAATCCATTTAATTATTTTAGCTAAAGCTTTTATTAGTATATTTAATCCTAAAAACCAAAAAATCAATATTTTATTTAATAATAATATAAATAATAAAATTGGTAGATATGAAGGAAAATCACTAAAAGAGATCCTTAAAATTTATTATAACTACTTTAAAAAAAATATTAACTTAAAATTTATACCTAATATTAAAAATTTAAATGATTTAAGTAAATATGGAAAATATGTAGATTTAAATAAATCTTTGTTTGTTAATTTATTTAGTGATTTGAAAAGGTATCAAGAAGAATCTATTTCTCAGATTTTAAATTTTATTTCCAATTTAAATGTAAATCCTGATAATGTTATTGATTTTTTTAAAATTTATAGAAGTTATTTTAATAGTTTTTGTGATTTAAATAATAATAATGTTTTATATAATGTTAAGTATTTATGTGATATTGAATATTCTAATGGGCCTTCTTTGAATTTAATATTTTTTTATTTATATAATTATGAGATTTTTAAAAAATTGAATTTATATTTTAGTTGGAATACTTTAGCTAATAGTTTAGGTAGTGCATTAGCGTTTTTTATATTATTTTCTATTTTAAAAATAAAAGAAACAAGAAAGTTAAAAGAGTTTGTTTTAAATAGATTTTTAGAAGGAATTTATCAAAGCATAATTAGGTATTTTGCTAAAAAATATAACTGGGATACCCCTAAAATTAAACAAGCTTTTATTGATATTTTTAAGTATTTTAATATTAATGATATTGAATTAGAATATATTGATTTACCTTGGAATAGATATTTTGAAATAGATATTTCTGCTAAATATAAATATTTGTAAATATTAATTAACGTGGAATTATTTTTGATAAATTTGAATGTAATCAGGTAATGAGCTAAAGGCATTAATAAGATCTATATATGGTTGTTTTATTTTTTTATTCCTTATCCAGCGCCCTCTAAAATAGTCCCAATTATTTAGATTTAAGAAACTGTTTGAGGCATGTAAAAAATAGTGGTTTTGGGTTATATTAAATAAAATTCTACAAATCTCTGCTTTTTTTAAAAATGATTTATTAATAAATCTTGCAAAAAATACTGGAGATAATATAAGGGGAATGAATATACAAAAAAAACAGCAAAAAAAACACCAAATTATAATTGGACAAAAAGTGAATAGATATGAATTATTATTTTTATTTAAAGCAAAAAGTAAAGGAAAAATTAAAAAAAATATACAAGCTAACATTTGAAAAACTAAAAGTATTAAAGAAGCTGATAATATAGGGATATCAGCTATTTCAAGAAAATTATAATTGAAATTTAAATTTAGTTTGTTAAATATTCTTTTTAAAGAATTATAAATTTGTATTTCAATAATAAATTGAATAAAAGGGAAAAATAAAGAAAGAAACATGAGCAATCTATTTATTCTTGATTTTAAAGCATTCAATATTTGTTTTCTTTCTAATGATATATCTACTACATACATATTTAGTTATAATTAATCAATTGATCGTATTATTTATTCTATTTTATTTGGGAGTAACCTTTTTATTAAATAAATTATTAATTTAAAGGTTATAGTTTTTTTTTTTAGAATATTATAATAGTGATATTTATGGAAAAAGAGATATTAGAGAAAATATATCCAAAAGCAAAAGAAATAGCTGATGAATTACAACTAAAATTATGGGATATAAAATATTTTAAAAGAAATAAAAGTAAAGTATTATTAATAACAATATCAAGAGAAGGTGGAACATCTATAAAAGATTGTGAAACATTTAGCAAAAAAATAGAGAAATATTTAGATGAAATTGATCTTATAAAAGAAAGATATTACTTAGAAGTACAATCTAAAGGTATTAGTATAAAAAAATAAGATATAAAAAAATATTTTATATAAGTAAATAAGGGGGAAACAAGAGATGCAAACTACAGCATTACTGAGTGCAATAAGACAATTAGCATATGAAAAAGGGATCCCACAAGAAAAGTTAATAGAAATCCTAAAAGAAGCTATCTCCAATTCTTATAAGAAGAAATATAAAACAACCCCAGAGGTTCAAATCCTTATTTCTAAAGATAATATAAAAATATTGATTCAAAAAGAAGTGGTTAAGGAACCTGAAAATAATCCATTAAAAATTTCACTAAAAAAAGCTTTAAAAATAAATAAACAAATAAAAGAGGGAGAAAAAATATTTGTAGAAATTGATGAAGATGATTTCGGAAGAACTGAAGCACTTATTGCTAAACAATTACTAATCCAAAAAATTAGGGAATTAGAAACAAAACTATCCTTAGAAGAATTACAAAGTAATTTAAAAAATATCTTACAAGGAACTATAAGAAAGAGAGATGAAAAAGGTTTTGTTTTAGTGGAATTTGAGAAATCTATTGGAATTTTGCCTCCTAATTTACAAACAAAAGGAGAAGGATATTTTACCGGCAAAAAAATGAAGTTTTTAATAGTAAATGTTAGTATAGAAAAAGGCACAGTTTTAGGAATATTAAGTAGAAAAAGCCCGCTATTAGTTAAAAGATTATTAGAAAAAGAATATAATGAAATAGCAGATGGTAATATAGAGATCTTGGATATAGCAAGACAAGCAGGATATAAAACTAAAGTTTTAGTTAAATCTAAGATCCCTTCTTTAGATCCTATTTCTACTATTCTAGGGCCTAAAAACTATAGAATTCAACCTATTATTAATGAATTAAATGGAGAAAGAATAGATATAATAGTTTATTCAGATGATCCTAAAACATTAATTATAAGATCTTTAGGGAATGTTAGAATATTGAATATAGAATTAGATAATGCTAATAAAATAGCAAAAATAATAGTACCAGATGAACAACTTTCTCAAACAATAGGTAAGGAAGGAGCTAATGCTAAATTAGCTGCTTCTATTACCAAATGGAAAATAGATATTAAACCTGAAAGTTATTTAAGGAAGAGATCTCAAGAAGAACAAAAAATTGTATTTGAAGGATCTGTTGAGGAAGAAGAAAATGTTAATATTAAAGAAATGGATTGGAAATTAATTGGAAACTTAGGTAAGAATAATTGAATTATATAAATTATATTTTAAAGTAAGGGGGAATAATACATGTGGGAAACATTTACTGAAAGAGCTAAAAAAGTTATCATATATGCTCAAGATGAAGCGAGAAGTTTAGGAGCTACTCATGTAGGTACAGAGCATCTGTTATTAGGGATTGTTGTTGAAGGGGAAAGTATTGCAGCTAAAGTACTCCAAAAATATCAAGTAACTTATCAAAGAATAAAGAAAGAAATAGAAAATTTTTTAGGGAAATCTACTACTCCGCTATCTAAAACTGTTGAATTAGAATTTTCCCCAAGAGCTAAAAAAGCAATAGAAAACTCCTTTGATGAAGCCAGATCTATGAACCATAACTATATCGGCCCTGAGCATATTTTATTAGGAGTTTTAAGTGAAACAGGTGGTGTAGGTTATAGAATATTACAAAAATTGGGAATCAATATTAATTCTTTAAAAGAAGAAATAATAAGAATCATGGGCTTTGATTTTGTTAAAAGACAAAAAGAACATGAAGTAAAAACCCCTACCTTAGATATGTACGGAAGGGATTTAACTAAATTAGCTAGAGAAGGAAAATTAGATCCAGTTATAGGTAGAACTAAAGAAATTCAAAGAGTTATTCAGATATTGTCTAGAAGAACTAAAAATAATCCGGTATTAATTGGGGAGCCTGGGGTAGGGAAAACTGCTATCGTAGAAGGGTTAGCTCAAAAAATTGTTAAAAATGAAGTACCTGATCTGTTAAGAGGTAAAAGAGTGGTTGCAATGGATTTACCCGGTTTAGTAGCAGGTACTAAATATAGGGGAGAATTTGAGGAAAGAATGAAACGAGTTATGGAAGAAATAAAAGAAGCAGCAGGAAGTATAATATTATTTATAGATGAGCTCCATACAATAATAGGAGCAGGAGCAGCTGAAGGAGCTATTGATGCTTCTAATATACTTAAACCTGCATTAGCAAGAGGTGAAATACAAACTATTGGTGCTACTACTATTAATGAATATAGAAAATATGTAGAAAAGGATGCTGCTTTAGAAAGAAGATTCCAAGCCGTTTTAGTTGAGGAACCCTCTATTGAAGATACTATTGAAATACTTAAAGGTTTAAGAGATAGATATGAAGCTCATCATAAAGTCAAAATATCAGATGAGGCAATAGAAGCTGCTGCTAAGTTATCTTATAGATACATTAGTGATAGGTATCTACCAGATAAAGCTATAGATTTAATAGATGAGGCAGCTGCTAAATTAAGATTAAAGCTTTATCAACCACCAGCTGAATTAATTGAAATAGAAAATAGGTTAAAAGAAATTCAACGTGAAAAAGAATATTATTCTCATTCTGAAGATTTTGAACAAGCTAGGAAACTAAAAAAAGAAGAGGAAAAACTGAGAGCTCAAAAAGAAGAAATAGAATTAAATTGGAGAATGAAGATAGCTAATCCTGAGAATGAGGAAACTGTTGTTAAAGAAGAAGATATAGCTGAGATTGTTTCCTCATGGACAGGGATACCTGTAACTAGGTTAACTCAAAGTGAAAGTGAAAAATTAATCAAAATGGAAGAATATTTAAGAGAAAGGGTTGTTGGACAAGATGAAGTATTAAAAAGGATATCTAAAAGTGTTAGGAGAGCACGCGCTGGAATTAAAGATCCAAAGAGACCAGTTGGGGTATTTATGTTTTTAGGACCAACTGGGGTTGGAAAAACAGAGACTGCTAGAGCTTTAGCTGAATTCTTATTTGGAACAGAAGATGCTCTAATAAGGATAGATATGTCTGAATATATGGAAAAATTTGCAGTAACTAGATTAATTGGTGCTCCTCCTGGATATGTCGGTTATGAAGAAGGAGGGCAACTAACAGAAAAAGTTAGAAGAAGACCGTTTAGTGTCGTTTTATTTGACGAAATAGAAAAAGCACATCCAGATGTGTTTAATATTTTATTACAATTATTTGAAGATGGTAGATTAACTGATAGTCAAGGTAGGACTGTTGATTTTAAAAATACTATTATTATAATGACTTCCAACGTAGGTACTCATGAAACTATTGCTACTAGGGAGTTAGGATTAAGAGCTGAGAAGAAAGAAGAAGATCCTGAAAAAATTTATCAAAAAATGAAAAATAGAGTAATGGAAGAAGTTAAAAAATTATTTAGACCCGAATTACTTAATAGAATAGATGATATCTTAGTATTTAGGATGCTTTCTTTTGAAGATTTGAAAAATATTGTTGATATTTTATTGAAACCTTTATTAAAAGAATTAGAAAGTAGGAATATAAAACTAGAAATAGATGATAAAGTTAAAGAATTAATAGTAAAACACGGCTATAATCCTTCTTATGGAGCACGACCTTTAAGGAGAAGTATAATATCGTTAATTGAAGAACCTTTAGCTGAAGAAATGATAAAAGCTAATGTATTTGATCATGCTTATATCTATGCTTTCGTTAAAGATGATAAAATAGTGTTCCAAATAAATAAAAAAGAACCTGTTAAAGTTAATGTTATTGAAGAAAAAAATAACGGACAATAAATATACTTTAAAATAAATACAACATATGTTTGTTCCATTTTTTTTAAGATTTTTCCCTTTAAAAATTAATAACTTATGGATTTATAAAGTATATGAGAGATTTGATGAAAAAGAATATTCTATTGTTAAAGTTATTGTAGAAGAAAAGATACCGTTTGATGACAAAATAATTTATATTTTTGGTTATTATTTAGATAATGAGGAATTAAAAAAGGAATCTTATATTATTAATAATGATGGTTTGTTTTTATATGCTAGGAAGCTTGAAGATAATCTTATAGTTTATGATCCGTTAGTTAGTTTTTTGCCGATTAATTTTGATAGTTTGAGTTGGTGGAGTTGGGAAGGTAAGGCTGGGATAATCCCTTCTAAGATAAGATTTGAAAATAAAGGATTTGTTGAAGAAGGGGTTTTTAAAATCTCTTATGTTGAAGAAAATAAATTGGGGAAATCTAATTATAATTTGTATTTAAAAAAAGAAGTGGGGATTGTAAAAGAAGAGTCCGATACCCCTTATTTTAGTTATATCTCTGAATTAATGGATCATAATATAGATTTTGATGATTTTAGTATGTTTTCTTTTACTGATTTCTCTAAATCTAAACAAGATATTTATGAAGAAGAATTAGAACATGAAGAAGATTTTCAAGATTTTGAAGGATTTAAAGATTATGAAGAATATGAAGAATATCAAGAGTATGAGAATTTAGAAGATAATACTGTTGATAGTTTTGAAGATAACTATTACAGTACAGATTTTGATGATGAAACTCTTTATATTGATGAAGATTATGAAGAATATTATAAAGATGATTACAAAAATGATTCTAAATGAAATATAATTATGAATAAAAGATTTAATGGTAGGGATAATTTAGAGTTAAGAAAAATAGAGTTTTTCCCTAATTATTTAATTAATCCGTATAGTTCGGTTTTAGGAAAAGCAGGAAATACTATTGTTTTAGTTAGTGTTAATTTATTAAATAATCTACCGGATTTTTGTAGAAATTATAATCATGGTTGGATTACTGCTGAATATAGAATGCTTCCTAGTTCAACTATCGGTAGGAATAATAATATAATTAATTCTAGGGCATTAGAAATAAAAAGGTTTATTGGTAGATCGTTAAGGAGTGCTGTTGATTTATATAAAATGTCGGATTTATCTTTAATAGTTGATGTAGATGTTTTACAAGCAGATGGGGGAACGAGAATTTTAGCTGTTAATACAGCTTTCTTAGCTTTAAATATCGCTTTTAATAAATTAATCTCTGAAGGAATAATTAAAGAAAATCCTATTAAAGAATTAATCGCAGCAATGAGCTTTGTTGTATTTAATAATGAGATTTTTATTGATCCTGATTATCTTGAAGATAGCTCTGCTGATTGTGATATAAACATAGTTGTAAATCATAAAAACCAAATTAATGAATTACAATTTACTGCTGAAAAGAATTCTATTTCTAAGGAAATTCTTAATCAAATTATTGATTTTTCTTTTATTAAAGCTCAAGATATTTTTAATATATTTAAAAACTATTTCCAAAAATTAAATATTAATATTAATTTTTTAAATAGGATTTAATAAATTAATATTTAAAATAAATTAATATTTATTAGATGAAGACTATAAAGCAAATCAAAAATTATTTTGAAAGTCAAATTATTTTTGAAAATTTAATTGATTTTGGGGATTTTGATAATATTAATATAGATTTATTTTTTTCTAATACTCAAAACATTAATTATTTAAAAAGTTATTTAAATGAAAATAATTTAAATAAGGGATTAGTATTTAATGGATATATTAAGAATCCGCTTTTGTTTTATAAAAATGAAATCCTTAATTTTAAACCCGTTATTATTATTATTGATAATATTGTTTATTCTGAAATTAATAAAAACCAAATTTATTTTACAGATTTAATTAATGAGTTTAATAAGAATAATATAAAATTGATAGCTATTAATAATTTAGAACTTGATAAGTTTTTTAAATTTTTTTACGATTTAAATATTAATGATTTAAATATATATGGAATTACAGGTACTAATGGGAAAACTTCTATAACTACTATATTATATCATATCTCTAATAGTTTATCTAATTATGATAATGTTTTTAGTTCTTCTTTAATTGGTACTATTAAATACTGTGTAAGAGATAAAGTGGTATCTAAATATGATGTAAATAATTCTTTGCTAACTACTCCTGATACTTCTTTAATTTATTATTTAATTTATTTATCAAAGATTAATAAAGTTAGGAATATATTTATGGAGGTTTCTTCTCATTCTTTAGATCAACAAAGACCCAAGGGGTTATATTTTAAAATTGCCTCTTTTATTAACTTAACTATTGATCACTTGGATTATCATAAAACTATGGAAAATTATTTTAATGCAAAAAGAAGGCTATTTTTTGAATATCCTAATGATTTTACTGTTATTAATAGTTATTATAATGATTATGGGAAAATTTTATATAATCAATTAAAAGATATCAAAAAAAATAATATTTTTACTTATATTATTAAAGATTATACTTTTGAAATAAATGGGACTAATTTTGTATTAAACATATATAAGGATGATAAACTAATTGAAATAAATGGATTAAAAGATATTTATTTTTTCACAAATTTAATCGGTGTATTTAACATCCATAATTTAGCTATCTCTTTTATTAATTTTTACATAATGAATAAAGAAATTTTTGAAATTAATTATATTGATTTTTTTAAAGATTATATAAAGAATATTAATTTTTTAGAAGGTAGATTGGAATTAGTTAATAATGATCCAATAGTTTTTATAGATTATGCACATACTCCTGATGCTTTAGAAAATGTTATTAAAACTTTAATTGAATATAAAGAAAGTTTAAAGTTGGGGAATATTTATGTAGTTTTTGGGGCTGGCGGTAATAGAGATAAAACTAAAAGACCTATTATGGGGAGTATTGTTTCTTCTTTAGCTGATAAAATTATTATCACTTCTGATAATCCAAGAGATGAAGACCCCTTAGAAATTATTAATGATATTTTAAAAGGAATAAAAAATAAAAATAATGTAATAATAGAACCTGATAGAGAAAAAGCTATAATTAAGGCTTTAAATGATATGAAGTTAAATGATATTTTATTAATAGCTGGAAAGGGGCATGAAAATTATCAAATTATAGGAAATAAAAGAATCTTTTTTAGTGATAAAGAAATAGTTAAGTGTTATTTTAATAAGATTAAATTAAAAAAGGGATAAGTTTAAATAAAAAGTAATTCAAAAAAAGAATTAAAGATTTGAATTGTGTTTTAGTTATTGCTATCTTTTATTTTATATTTGTTTTTTAAAAGGATGGTTATGGGGTTCATTTTTAAACAGGATTTATTTTTAAGGAGGATTTGATAAGAAAATATAGAATTAAAAAAATAAGCCGAGGTAGCTCAGGAGGTAGAGCAGAGGACTGAAAATCCTTGTGTCCCCAGTTCGACTCTGGGCCTCGGCAACCCTCTAATCTATATCGATCATACTAATTAGTAAAATAAATAAAAATAATTTTATCAATTAAATTAGTGTTTTTATTTATAATTTTATTTGTATTTTTTATTAAATTTTTATAAACTAAAAAAATAAAAATAAATAAAAATAACTAATAGGGGGTTTAAGATGTATAAATTAATAAATACTCAAAATACTGATCCTAATTCAATTAAAAATGCTTTAATTAATGAAGGGTATGATGATATTTATACTTGGCAAGATTCTCCGGGAACTTTTTATGATTGGCATACTCATCCTAATTATGAAATTAGATGGGTTTATCAAGGGGAAGTTATTATCGGAATTAAAGATAATAATCAGCAAGTTATGGAATTAAATTTAAAACCAGGGGATAGATTAGAAATACCTCCTAATACATTACATTATGCTAAAACTAAAACAGGGGTTAAATATATCTGTGCTTCTAAGTAATTCTTTATAACCACTCTTATAAACTATTTGTTTTATAATGTTTTATAGTTTTAAACTTTACAATCTAAAAAAGGAATTTTTATTATTAGTTAAGAGTAATTTTTTTTTAGTTTTATTTTTTACTATTATTGTTTATACTTTTTTTTATTACTTTATTTTTAATATTAAGATAAAAATATATATAGAAGCTGATGAAAGAATAAAAAAAATGATATCTGCTTTTTTAGTTAATAAAGATAAAAATATCGTTCTAATAGATAATTTAAATATCAGTGATTTAATTTTAACTATAGATACTAAAAATGAAATATGGGAAGTTAATATAAAAGTGAATAATTTATATTCTACTAAGCTCATTCCTGTTATTAATTATATTCTTTTTAAAGTCTATTTTTCATTTTATAATAAAATAGAGCCAATAAATTTTTATATAGATTTACCTAAAACTTATATTAACATGGATAATTTTAAAATTGATACTATATTTTCTATGATTAAAAATTTTATAGTTTGGATATTATTTAGTTATCTATTTTTTGATATATATTCTGAAAAAAAGAATAAAACTATTTTAATTTATTTATATAATAACAATTTGTTAAATTTTATTTTTTCTAAAGTATTTTTATTATCTTTTATTTTTGTTTTTGTTTTGTTAGTTTTTAGTAATTTTATGGGACTATATTTTAGCATCTTTTTATTTTTATTAGTTATTTTGAATTTTATTTTACTTTGTTTTATTTTAGCTATTTTGGCTTTGATTATTCACAATAAATATTATCTAAATTTAATCAATATGTTCTTGGGAATAATTAGTATATTATTCTCTACTTTTAATCAAGAAAAATTAAGCTATTTTTTCATAGTGTTTTACAATAATTTTTCTGTTTTTAAATTAGATTATTTTTTATTAATTTTATATAATTTGTTATTAATTGTTTTTGTTATTTTTGTTTTTACTAAATTTAGGAATTTTATTTTATTAAAAATTTTGAAAGAAGTAGATTAATTATAAATGAATATAAAAATAAAATGAATGAAAGAAGGGGTTAAAAATATGAGTATAAAAGATATTAAGGATTTGCAAAATGATACGGATTTATCATTAAATCTGTTTAGTTTTCCTAAGGAAGATTTGATAGATATCGCAAAAACCTTAGGGATTAAAATTAATTCTAAATCTTCAAAGGAACAGATAATTCAAGAGATTTTAGAATATGAAGCTAATTTAATGGGATTTGAGAAAGTAGAAGGAGAACTAGATATATTAGAAAATTATGCTTTCTTAAGAATAAATTATTATGTACCTTCTTCTGATGATGTTTATGTTTCTTTAAATTTAGTTAAGAAATATAATCTAAGACAAGGGGATTATATTATAGGTTATGCTAGACCCCCTAAGGAAGGAGAAAAATATAAAAATTTACAAAGGATTTTTAAAATATCTAATCTTACTCCTGATGAAGCTATCAAAAGAATCCCATTTGAAAAACTAACTCCTATTTTTCCTAATCAAAAATTCAACCTTGAAATAAGTAATGATATTTCTTTAAGGTTAATAGATTTATTTACTCCGATAGGCAAGGGGCAGCGGGCTTTAATAGTTGCTCCTCCTAGAGCTGGGAAAACTACTCTACTTAAAAAAATAGCACAAGCTATTAATAAAAATCATCCGGAAGTTTTTGTTATAGCTTTATTAGTTGACGAAAGACCTGAAGAAGTTACTGATATATCGCGCTCTATAAACGCTGAGATTGTTAAATCCACTTTTGATGAAGTTCCTGAAAAGCATTTGAAAGTAACTGAGTTAGCTGTTGAGAAAGCTAAAACTATGGTAGAAAATGGGAAAGATGTTTTAATCATTATGGATAGTTTAACTAGATTAACTAGAGCTTGTAATTTAGTTTTACCTCCTACTGGAAGGACTTTGTCAGGTGGATTAGATACTTCTGCTATTTATAGACCTAAAAAATTCTTTGGAGCTGCTAGGAAAATAGAGAACGGAGGTTCTCTTACTATTATTGCTACTGTATTAGTTGAAACTGGTAGTAAAATGGATGAAGTAATATTTGAAGAATTTAAAGGAACTGGTAATATGGAATTACATTTATCTAAATTATTAAGTGAGAAACGAATTTTCCCCGCTATTGATATTAATAAATCTGGTACTAGGCATGAAGAACTTCTATTAGATAATGATACGCTTAACGTTGTTTGGACTTTAAGAAGATTAATTAGTAAATTAGATGTTGATGAAGCTACTCCTAAGATTATTGAATATCTCAAAAAAACTAAAAATAATAGAGATTTTATTGAGCTAATGAAAAAACAAATAGGTAATATATAAAAAAGATAATTGCTTAAATTAGCTATATTGAATTAATCATATAGATAAAAGCTGAATATGGCTAAGCTATAAATGATTGCTAACTAATTAAAAGTACAGAGATTTTTAAGAATAAAAGATATCCTAAAAACATTATATATTGTTTATATTATAAAAATAACTTCATATTTATTTTGACTCTCAAACTTTTTGAACTTAAATTTTTAGCTATTGAAAGTTTTAAAAGTGTATATTGTAAGCTATAAGGATATCTTTTGAGTTGATAAATAGATAATATAATAAGAGTTATCTTGGTAAAAAAAGAAAGAATTTTAAAACTAAATTATTGTAAAATAGTTGGATTTAGCATTTAAAGGATTGTGAAAATAAAAGCTGAAATAGTAAAATAGTAAAATATGTAAATCAAGCACCAAAAAAGTTAAACTGATAAATTTAAAAGTTATAGTGGGTTTGTTAATTTATAAATTTTAGCTATCAAAAAATTGACTCTAAGGAATGTTTTCTAATAATATGTCTTAGATAAATAAGAATTTATTTGAAAAAATTATAAAAATTATTGTAATTAAAATAAATTGAGGGATATGTAAAATATGTAAAAAAGGAGGTCATATAATAATGAATGAATCTTTAACAAAAAATGAAAAGCAATTAGAAATGGAGGATTTTGAGTTTCCTAAATGGACTAAAGAAATTATTAGATTTATTAATGTTAAGCCCCAGATAATATTAGAAGGAAATATTTATGATGTTTATCCTATTGAAATTAATATACCTATTAATCAACAAAGTACTAATCCAACTAATACCCAAGTTTTAAATCCAAATATAAACCAAGATATTAATAAAAATATAAATCAAGAAGTTAATCAAAATAATGATAACTTTAAAAGTGATGCTTCTAAAGTGATAACAACGATGAAATTAGTTGATTATTTAGCTACCATTTTAAATGATAAAGAAGGATATGAACTGGTTGTATTATTTGAACCTATTTTTGGATTTAAAAGAATAAAAGGGAGTGAAGAGGTATTTAAAAAATTTATAAAAGATGCTCCTGATAAAGAAGGGTTTGTTAAAGCAGTATTATTTAGAGCTTATGAAGCTATTGAAAATATGGTTAATTCTAAGGAACATTATGTTAGTGTTATCGTTAATTTTGCTTCTAGATTACCTGAAGTTTCTCAAAATGATATAAATGAATTTTTATATAAAATGTTTAGATTATCTTTTTTAAGTAATCCTAAGATTATTGGGAATGTTAGTAATCCTAAGTATAACCCGGTTTTTATTTTAATTGATAAGGAAACTGATTTACCTGCTTGGTATACTTTAGATAATCCTAAAGTAAAGATAATAACTGTTCCTAAACCTGATAATGTTTCTAGAAAAGTTGTTATAAAATCATTAATTAAGAGACTAGATAATTATAATGAATTAGTTAATGATGAAAAAAAATACAAAGAAATTTTGGATTTATTTATAGATCAAACCTATAAAATGTATAATAATGAAATAATTTCAATAGTTTCGTTGGCTAAAAAAGAAGGGATAGATGTATATAATATAAATGAAGCGATAAGGAGATATAAGGTAGGAGTAATAGATAATCCTTGGGCTAAATTAAGTATAGATAATATTATTAATGCTGAAGAGATTTTAAAAAAGAGAGTAAAAGGGCAAGATAAGGCTATTAAAAGAGCTGTTGAAATTCTAAGAAGATCTTTTTATAATTTATCTGGTTCCCAGTTTGGAGTTAGTACTTCTAGGCCTAAGGGAGTAATGTTTTTTGCTGGACCTACTGGAGTAGGAAAAACCGAATTGGCTAAAGCTTTAACTGAATTAATTTTTGGAAGTGAAAGTAATTATATTAGATTTGATATGTCTGAGTATTCAAAAGAGCATACTGATCAAAGGTTAATAGGTGCTCCTCCAGGTTATGTTGGCTATGATGCAGGGGGACAATTAACTAATGCTATTAAACAAAACCCTTTTTCTATTGTTTTATTTGATGAAATAGAAAAAGCTCATCCTAGGATTTTAGATATATTTCTACAAATCTTAGATGAAGGAAGATTAACTTCAGGAAGAGGAGAAACTGTTTATTTTACTGAATGTATTATTATTTTTACCTCTAATTTAGGGATTTATGATATAGATAATTTAGGTAATAAAATTGTTAGAGTTGATCCATCTATGGAGTACGATCTAGTAGAAAAACAAGTTAAAGATTTTATAGTTGATTATTTTAAATTTAGACTGAATAGACCTGAAATTCTTAACAGAATAGGAGAAAATATTATTGTTTTTGATTTTATTAGACCTTATGCTGCTAATCTTATTTTTGATAAAATGATTAATAATATTATCTATAGATTAAAAGATAATAACAAAATAGAATTAATTTTAGAAGATCAGATTTATAATATATTAAAGGATTATTGTGTTAAGGATTTAAGTATGGGGGGTAGGGGAATAGGTAATAAATTAGAGATAGCTTTTGTTAATCCCTTATCTACCTTATTATTTAAACTTCAACCTAAGGAAGGAGATAGTGTTGTTATTAATGATATAAAAGAAACTTACTTAGGATGGGAATTAAATGGTTATATAAAATAATTATAATAAAAAATTACAATGAAAAAAAGGGGATAGATTTGAGTAGTTTAGATTATATTGTAGTTATTTTATATTTTCTAATTATAAGTGTTATTGCGTATTTTTCTTCGAAAAAAGCTAATAGTGTTAAAAATTATTTTTTAGCTGGTAGGGATGTTGGGTTTTTGCTGTTGGTGCTAGTTTATTTGCATCTAATATAGGTAGTGAGCATTTGGTAGGACTAGCTGGTAGTGGTGCATTTTCCGGTTTAGCGGTAGCTCATTTTGAGTTATTAGCTGTTTTTATTCTTATAATCTTGGGTTATATTTTTGCTCCTTTCTATTTTAAAGCAAATGTTTATACTATGCCAGAGTATCTGGAAATAAGATATTCTAAAGCTTCTAGAATATATTTATCCAGCGTTAGTATAATTGGATATGTATTAACTAAGATTAGTGTTACTTTATTTGCAGGTGGAATAATTTTAAATGCAGTTTTAGGAGTAGATCCATTAGTAGGGTCTTTATTATTAATTTTATTTACGGGGATTTATACCATTTTAGGGGGGCTAAATTCTGTTATTTATACGGAAGTTATACAAACTGTATTAATGATCTTAGGTTCATTTTTAGTTTTACTATTTGGTTTAAATGCTGTTGGAGGTTATCATGAATTAGTTAGTAAGTTACCTCATGATTATTTTTCTATGTGGAAGGGGATTGATCATCCAGAGTTCCCTTTTACGGGGATATTATTAGGGGCCCCAATTTTGGGGATATGGTATTGGTGTACTGATCAGTATATAGTTCAAAGGGTTTTGGCTGCTAAAGATATTGAGCAAGCAAGAGGTGGCACTATTTTTGCTGCTTTTTTGAAAATATTACCTTTATTTATTTTTGTATTTCCTGGATTGATTGCTTATGCATTGTATCCTGAAATTGTATCCTGAAATAGTTAAACAACAGCCTGATAAAGCTTTACCCTTGCTTATTGTTAATATTCTTCCTATAGGTGTTAAGGGTTTAGTTGTTGCGGGGTTTTTAGCAGCTCTTATGAGCTCTTTAGCCTCTACCTTTAATTCTTGCTCAACTTTATTAACCTTAGATATCTATAAACTTTTTAAAAAAGATGCTAATGAAAAAGAACTATTAATATTTGGTAAAGTCACTACTGTTTTGTTAGTTTTTTTAGGTATTTTGTGGATTCCTATGATGAAATATATTTCTTCTAAGATGTATGTATATTTACAAAGTGTACAAGCATATATAGCTCCTCCAATTGCTGCTGTATTTATTATGGGATTAATTTATAAAAAAGCTACTCCTACTGCTTCTATTTTTACCCTTATTTCTGGCTTTATTTTAGGAATGCTTAGATTAATACTTGAAATTAATAAAGAACATATTAATATCCATTTTATTAAAATTTTTGCTACTATTAATTTCCTACATTTTGCTTTTCTTTTATTTTGTTTTTCTTGTATGTTAATAATTATTATAAGTTTATTAACTTATAGAAAAGAAAATGAGAATCCATACGTTAAGGAATTAACTATTGATAAAGAAACTATTATTAATGAAATACTTAAATCTAATATTTATCATTAAAATTTTTGCTTTTATTGCTATGTTTATTGTATTTGCTATATGGTATATTTATAGGTAATTTTAAGCTTATATATAGTTTTTATAAAGGGGTTTTATTTTTTATATAGAAAGTAAAAAAAGAGAGAGTTTAAATAAATTTAAGCTAAATATTTATGGAGTTTCAAGAGGTAGATTTACCTGCTGTAGGCAAAAAATATATTATTAATTTAGATAATTTAGATATAGTTGTTATTTATCATAATACTGGTAAAAGGGAGTTATATTTTGTTAAGGATGATGAAGTTTTATATAACATAGAATTTTCTGAAAATATTGCGAAAAATTTGGGAATGATTTTAACAGGAGCTTTCTATCAAACTTTATCTCCTGATAAAGTTGATTTCATCATCAATCAAGTTGTTATGGAATGGATAAAAATAAAACATTATCCTAAATTACATAATAAAACTATAGCTGAATTGGATATAAGAAAAAATACGGGATGTACTATTATTGCTGTTATTAGAGATGGCCAATTCTTTATTAATCCTGACCCTTATCAATTTAAATTTGATCCTAAAGATACTATTATCGTTGTTTCTAATAGGGAACAATTAGAAAAATTTTTTAAATATATAAGTTAGCTTATGAGTTTAGAATTTGAAAGAGTTAAAAAAAATCAAAAAAAAGAAGAATATAAATATAAAGCTCTAGAACCTAAAGAAGTATTTTGTAAAATATTAAATAAAAAAATAACTATTGTTATTGAACACATTGATTATAAAGGAACTTATACTAAGTCTGATATAGGGGAAATATTTTGCGGTAATATGTTAGAATGTTATTATGAAAATATAAAATGTAAATATAGTGGTATAAGTAAGTTTTATCCTGATCCTTTGGAAAAGAATTTTAATGATGAGTTTTATGAAAATTACGTTGGACCAGAAGAATTTAAAAGAATACTTAAATTGAGAGAAAAATATACCAAAGATACTACTAATATAAATAAGGATAATACAGATGGTAGTAATATAGATAGTAATGAAGTTTATGATAATGATATAGATAATAATTATGAGTAAAATTAAAGATATTTCTGTTGTTGTTCCTGCTTATAATGAAGAAAAATATATCCTTAATTCTTTAAGATCATTAATAAATCAAAATTTAGTTAATACTATTAGTTATGAAATTATAGTAGTGGATAATGCTAGTACTGATAATACTTACAAAATTGTTAAAGATTTTATAGATAAGTATAAAAAGAGTAATGATAATATTACATTTGAATTAATAAAGGAAGATAGGAAAGGGGTAGCATTTGCTAGGCAAACAGGTTTTAGTGCAGCTAATTCTAAAGTTATTGCTACTTTGGATGCAGATTGTATAGCATCTCCTTTATGGATAAGAACTATTTTTAATATATTTAATTATGATTATGATTACCTTTATAACCCGTTTTTTAAGAATTTGCCTTCTAAGATAATGGATAATTTAAAGGCTACTATTAATAAAGAAATAGTTGCTGCTACAGGCATGATTAAATTCTATGACGCAGATACCCCTGAATTAAAATTCATTAACAATTTAATTCCATTATTTTTAAATATTGGAAATTTTTTTTATTTGTTCCCTTCTTTACATGGTTCCAATTTAGCTGTTCTTAAAAAGGCTTTTCTTCAAGTTAATGGTTTTAATTTAAATCTAAAAACAGGTGAAGACCTTGATTTAGGTTTAAAATTAGAAAAAATCGGAAGAATTGTTTATTTACCTGCTATAGTTTATGCTTCTTCCAGAAGATTTAAAAAAAATATTATTAAAGCTATTTTAATATATACTGTCGCTAATTTTTTATTCCATAGAATTACCGGTAAACCATTAATTAATGAATTAGATACCCCTAGAGGTGAAAAAGAAAATATCCTTCAAAAACTTAACTTAGAAAACCTTAATTCTTTAATTAAAGAAAACTTCTTTAAAGATATTAATTTAATTGAAAACAATTTATTTGAAAATTTTTTTAATAATTTATTTTTTATTAATAAAAATAATAATGGTAAAATAAAATTTAATATAAGAGAAAAGGTAGAAGAATTTTTTGAAAAACTAAAAATAAAAAAATAATTAAAGATTTATTTAAGGGGGTAGATTATATGGATTTAAAAAAACTAAAGGGCACAGACTTTAATTATGTTGATATAACTTCAGTTAAAAATATTGAAAAATTCCCATTTTCTATTAGGATTTTATTAGAAAATATATTAAGGAATTATGATGGATTTAAAGTTAATGATGAACATGTTAATTTAATTTTAAATTATGATCCAAAGAATGTAATTGATAAGGAGATACCGTTTGTAGTAAATAGGATATTGATGCAGGATTTTACAGGAGTACCTGCTATTGTAGATTTAGCATCTTTTAGAAAAGCTTTTGGTAATTATGCTAATCCTAAATTAGTTAATCCGTTAATTCCTATTGATTTAGTTATAGATCATTCTGTTGTGGTTGAATATTTTGGAACTTATTATTCATTTTATAAAAACGTGGAATTAGAGTATGAACAAAATAAAGAGAGATATTCATTTTTAAAATGGGCTCAAAAATATTTTAATAATTTTAGATTAGTACCTCCAGGTACAGGTATTTGTCATCAAGTTAATTTAGAGTACTTATCAAAAGTAGTATATACTAAAGATAATTTAGCTTTCCCTGATACGGTTTTAGGTACTGATTCTCATACCCCTATGGTTAATGGAATTGGAGTAGTAGGGTGGGGTGTAGGAGGTATAGAAGCTGAGGCAGTTATGCTTGGACAACCCCTATATATGACTTTGCCAGAAGTTATTGGGGTTAAATTAATTAATGAGTTACCATATAATGCTACTGCTACTGATTTAGTTTTAGTTATTACCGAAAGATTAAGGAAATATGGGGTAGTTGGTAAATTTGTTGAAGTTTTTGGACCTGCTTTAGATAATCTTACTGTACCTGATAGAGCTACTATTTCTAATATGTCTCCTGAGTTTGGATCTACTATAACTTATTTCCCTATCGATAATCAAACATTAAATTATTTGAAATTAACTAATAGACCAAAAGAGTTGATTAACTTAGTTGAAAGGTATGCTAAAGAGAATTTATTATTTAGAGAAAATGAAGAAAAAATTATTTATAAAGATGTAATAGAAATAGATTTATCTAAAGTAGAGGTTAGTTTAGCTGGACCTAAAAGACCACAGGATAGAATTAATCTCAAGGAAATAAAATCAAAATTCATAGATCTATTATCTCCTTATAAATCTAATTTTATTCAAAGTGATTCATCTGTTTTAGTAAAGGAAAAAATAATAAATAAAGTTAGTATAAAAGAGGATTTAGAGAGTTATGAATTGAGTGATGGTAGTGTAGTTATAGCTGCTATAACTAGTTGTACTAATACTTCTAATCCTTATGTTATGTTAGGTGCAGGGATTTTAGCTAGAAATGCTGTTAAAAGGGGATTAGCTTCTAAAAGATGGGTTAAAACTACTTTAGCTCCAGGATCTAAAGTTGTAACCTCTTATTTAGAAAAGGCGGGGTTATTACCGTACTTAGAAGCTTTGAAATTTTTCGTTAGTGGTTATGGATGTACTACTTGTATAGGTAATTCTGGAACATTACCTAAGGTTATTTTAGAAGCTATTAATAATAATAATTTAGTAGTTGCAGCAGTTTTGTCTGGTAATAGAAATTTTGAAGCAAGAATTAATCCTAATGTTAAGATGAATTTTTTAGCTTCTCCTATTTTAGTAGTTGCTTATGCTTTAGCTGGAAGAATTGATATTGATTTTGAAAATGAACCATTAGGATATGACCCTAACGGAGAACCTATTTATCTTAAAGATATTTATCCTACTAGAGAAGAAATAATGGAATTAATTCATAAAGTTGTAGATCCTGGAGATTTTGAAAAAGTATATTCAGAAATATTTGAAGGTGACGAATATTGGAAAAATTTACAGTTCCCTGATAAAGAGGTTTTTGAATTTGATGATAACTCTACTTATATAAAGGAAGCTCCATTTTTTAGTGAAGAATTCCTTAATTTTGAAATAAAGGATATAAAAGAAGCTAGAGTATTATTATTACTAGGTGATAGTGTAACTACTGATCATATCTCTCCAGCAGGAAGTATTAAGCCAGATTCTCCCGCTGGAAAATATTTAATATCTAAAGGTGTAAGTATTAAAGATTTTAATTCTTACGGTAGTAGAAGAGGGAATCATGAAGTTATGATTAGGGGAACATTTGCTAATGTTAGATTAAAAAATTTATTAGTAAATATTGAAGGAGGTTATACTTTATTTATTGATGATGAAACTCAAGAAGAGCAAATAATGACGGTATATGAAGCTGCAATGAAATATAAAGAAAAAAATAAAGATTTAATTATAATAGCAGGTAAAGAATATGGTAGTGGATCTTCGAGAGATTGGGCTGCTAAAGGTACTAGATTACTAGGGATTAAAGCTGTTATTGCTCAAAGCTTTGAAAGAATCCATAGAAGCAACCTGGTTGGAATGGGAGTACTACCCCTACAATTCTTAGAAAATCAAGATTATAAAAATCTTAATTTAACAGGGAAAGAATTATATACTATATTATTACCTAAAGATCTTAAACCTAAACAATTAATTGAAGTATTGGTTTATAATTCTGATAAAACTTTAAAAACTAAATTTAATGTTATTTTAAGATTAGATTCTCAAGTTGAAATAGAATATTATAAAAATGGTGGAATTTTACAATATGTCTTTAAAGAATATCTTAGAAAATATGCTAATAAATAAATATAATAATAAAGAATAAAATTTGGAGGAGATATAATGAAATATGAATTAACAAGTATGGAAAAAAATATAATTATTTGCCGTTTAGATAAAGAAGATGAGATTATTTCTTCTTTAAAGGAAATAGTTAAAAAACAGAGTATATATGGTGGATTCTTTTATGGAATAGGTGCTGTTAAAGATATTGTTTTATCTTATTATGATTTAAATTCTAAGCAGTACATTGATAAGGAATTTAATGGAGAATATGAAATAGTTAGTTTATTAGGTAATATAAGTTATGTTTATGCTTCTGATGAGGTAATAATTCATGCTCATATGGCTATAAGTGATAGTAATTGTGTGGTTTATGGTGGACATCTTAAGAAAGCTGTTGTAAGTGTAACCTGTGAATTAGCTATTATTACTGTTAATGATAAATTAGAAAGGGTTTTTAATCAAGATATTGGGCTTTATTTACTAAAACCTTAGGATAAGTTTGATATTTAATTAATGTAAAAGATTTATTTAAGTTTGTTTTATTTATTTTTAAGTATTATAATTTTTTATAATAATTTTTTTTATAATGGATGCAATAGGGATGCTGATAAACATTCCTATTATACCTGCTAATTTATAGCCTATTAGTAATGAAAGTAGCACTGTTATTACTGATATATCTAATATTTTTCCAACAAAGTTTGGATATATTAGTTTTGCTAATAATTGATAAATTATTGTTATGTATATTATAAAAATGATTATTTTTTCTAATCCTAGGGGGATGATGAAAATAGTAGATAAAAAGAATCCAATAAAGGCTCCTATAAATGGAATTAATTCAAAGATTCCTGCTATTAGTGCTATTATAAATCCGTTTTTTACTTTTAATAAAGATAGTATAATGAAAATAAAGAAAAATATATATGTTGCTGCAAAAAGTTGTCCTATTATGAATTTGCTTATAGTATGTTCTATTATATTTATTATTTCTTTTAATTTTTCTACTTGTTCTTGGTTTTTGGTAAATAATTTTAAATAAAAATCTAATATTTTATTATAATCTTTAACAAAATAGAAAGTAAGGATACCTACTAAAATGATTTTTCCTATAATCGTTGTGCTATTTACTACAAAATTTAATAGTAGATTAGCTAAATTAGGGATGTAATTATTTATTTCATTTATTATGTTTTTATATATTTCATCTAAATTAATATTCTCTAATCCTAAGTTAATTTTTAAAAATACAAAGTAATTATTTATTAAAATTAGAATACTTTTTATAAAATCAGTTATATTTGAAGCTATATCTCTTAAAGAAGAATATATAGTTGGAGTTAGTATTAAAATAATAATTGTAATTAGAAAAATAAAGAACGATATTAAAATAAATATTATAAAATCATTACTAAAGTTAAGTATTTTTCTTATAAATGGGTATTTTTTTTTAAAATTTTCTATTGATTCTATGATTGATTTTATAATAAAAGAAAAAAATATAACAAAGATTACTAACGTAATAATATCTTGAAAAAATAAAAAGAATCGATATATAATTAGAATTAAAATTGAAATTAAAATTATATTAATAATTTTATTTGTATTTATGTTTGTTATCATCTTATATTTAAGAGATATTTTAGTTATTAATGATTTTTTAAACTATTAGTGTTAGTTATAATGCTATCTTTGATATATGAGTTATATATGGTGTTATTAGGCCAAATGATTGAGTTAGAGATATATCCTGAGATTTTGGAGTTATCTCCTATTATAGCGAATCCTTCTATTATTGTATTAGAGTTTATTTCGACATTTTCTCCTAATACTAATATACTATTTATTGCTTTTATTATTCTAGAGTTTATATATGGATGCTTTAGTTCTATTAATTTTTTATTAGCTTCAAAATAAGATTTTATATTACCTATATCTATCCAATATGAGTATTTTAAATGAAATGGTTTATCTGTTATATCTATTCCTTGAAATTTAGCTTTATCATTTATTAAATTAAAAAATACTTGGGTTCCGAAGTCATAGAATTCTTCGCTTAAGATATAATCAAATATTTTACTACTAAATATATATACGCCTGTGTTAGCTAAATAAGATATTGGATTTTCTTTTGGTTTCTCTTGAAAGTTGATTATATTATTATTATCGTCAATTATAGCTACTCCAAATTGTGAAGGATCATTTATTTTGTACAATGCAATTGTTGCTACATTTTCATTTTTTATATGTGTTTCTATTAAGTAATTTAAATCAAAATCAAAGATATCATCACAACCTATTACTATGAAGTTATCATTTTGGAAGAAATTTTGTAATTTTTTAACTGGTCCTGCAGTACCCGATAAACTCTTCTCTTTTAATATATATAAACTACAATCTTTAAATTCTTTTTTAAATCTGGTTTCTACGTATTCTTCCATTAATTCTGATTTATAACTAATATTAATTGCGAATTCTCTTATCCCAAAATCATACAGGAACTTTATAATATATTCTATAGATGGGCGATTAACTACATAAACTAATGGTTTTGGAAGTATATATGTTAATGGTCTTAATCGTGTTCCTTCTCCACCTGCTAATATCATTGCTTTTTTTATTCTATTATTTAGTATTCCCATATTCAAAACCATCTCCGTTTTATTTTTATTTTTCATTTACTATATTATTATGTTTTGTTTTAATTTTAGTTCTTTTAATATATTTTTTATTTTTTTTAATTCCTCCTGTTCATTGTTATCTATGATATTTTTAGCTTTATCAAAGAGATCTATATAATTTAGGATATCTTTTTCTGTTTCTAAATAATTTACGTTAAAATAAGATAGTATTTTGAAGATTATTGCTAATCTTTTATGTGCTATATTTTTAATTTTTGCTAAAACAGAATAATTAGGATTACAACCATATATTAAACTTAATAAATACCTTTTTAAAAAATTTACTTCATTTAATTTATCGGGATTATTGTAGTATTTAATAATTCTATTTAATGTCCAGGATAGGTAGTTAGCTTCAAGATATAGGTTAGAATATTCTCCTATAGGCTTAATAAATGATGTATCTGAAGTTATAATAGAAGATATCCAAAATAGATACTCCCATACCCCGTTTTCTATTTTTTCTTTATTTCTTTCATCTAACTCAAATAATCCCATATATTCTGTTATTTTTAATATAATATTTTTTATTTTAAATTTAGGAAAATTGTAATATTTAAAAAAATTTTTTTCAAGATTTTCTAATTTAGAGTACATTTCGTTAAATGAATTAAAAGATTTATTATGTAATAATAATCTAATTGCCAATATTTTATTTATATCAAAGTATTTTATTTTTATATCATTGTTAGTGTAATAAATTGATAAAAATCCATTTAGATAATGTGGGGGAATATTAGTAAATAGTGATAAGTTTCCTTTAAATGTTAATTCGTTATTTTTATCTATAAATTCCCATTTTTTTAGTAAATCTGTTAAGTAATATGCTATTTCTTTTAAACTATTTTTAAGATATCTATAAAAGATTGATTTATAAATTAATCTTTCATCTTTAAAAATTTTAAATGAACTTAAAATTAACAGAAAAATATTATTATAAATAGAAGAATTATCGAGATATTTCTTTATAAATAATTTTGAGTCAAAATTATCTATAAAATAGTCTATATTTTTTCTGATATTATAAGGTACTGACCAAGTAGTTCTAAAAGAAAATCCTTCTTCTTTTAAACCGAATCTACCTACTCTTCCTTCCTCTTGAATTATGTCTAAATTAGAAGGTAATAAACTTATATTAAAATTGTCATTATAATAAGCTTTAATATTAATAAAGGCGGTATCAGCGGGTAGGTTTACTCCTAACGCTAAAGTTTGAGTAGATATTAGTATTTTTAAGTCACTTTGCTCATCTCGAAATGCTTCTTCTATTTCTTTTCTTTCATCATAAGGGATATCTGCATTATGAAAAGCTATCCAAATATTTTTGTTTTCATTAACATTACTATTTTTTGATTTGTTCTCTAATTCAAAATTTATTGTTTTATTAAATATTTTTAAATTAAATAAAATAGATTTTTGTAAGAATTGCCAGCCTAATTTTTTTGACCAAGTAAATATTATTACTTTTTCCCCTAATATTGCTCTATTATATGCTTCTTTTAAAACGTATAAAATATACATATCGTTTGCTTTTGTTATTTTTAATTCTTTCATTTTATTTAAAAAACTTCTTTCTATATTATCCTTAGTTAAATGAATATGGTATTTATTCAATTTAACAGGTCTAAAATTGCTAATTATATTAAGATCGCTTTTTATATAGTCTTTTAAATCGTTAATTATTGGCAAAGTAGCTGATAATAATATTAATGGGATATTTTTTTCTAGTGATATAGCTAATATCTCAGGTATAAATTTCCCCATGTTATTTATAAAACTATGAACTTCATCTATTATTATTAAGTTCCTATTATCAATCCAATCTAGATTATTTCTTAATGCTATTGCTAAGCTATCAAATGTTGTTGTTATTAATATACAATCTTTATCTACTTTTTTAGTAAAATAATCCCCTGTTTTTATATCTACACGTTTTTTATTATCTTTAAAAATATTGTTAAAATATCTAGAAAATTCATTGAATTTTTCCTCAATTAAAGCTTTAGTAGGTGCAGTATATATAAATTTAAAATCTTTATTTTTTTGATAATTTTTGTAAAAAGTTATATATATTATTCCTGTTTTACCTGAAGATGTTGGAGTTGATACTATACAATTCCCTTGTTCATAATATTTAAAAAATATAGTTTGAATAGGATTTAGATATTCATATGGAATAAAATCTTTTAAGTCTTGTTCTATTTTTACACATTTATCTTTATTTATTTTATCTTCTATTTTATAGTAAATATTTAATTGTTCTTTTTCAATATTAAAGGAGGAATTTTCTAAAATATATATATCCATTTTTATTTCATATTTTTTTATGGTTTTAAAGTTTTATTATTTGAGCATTTGTTGATTTTATTACAGTACTTTTTATATATGTATTCATGTATGGATATACTATCGTATTATTTGATGAATCTATTGTTGTGTTAATATCTATTTCATTTGATATATTAGTTTTTATTGTAGTATTTCCTATTAAAAGTTTATAAGGAGTATCATTTACATAAAAATAAATAATTATGTTTTTTATATTTCTAGTAATTGATAAGTTTGATGAATTGGGATTACCATAATCTATTTCATATATGTACTTACTATTTTGAAATGTAACTGTTCCTAAATCCCCGAATGTAAGTTGTATTTGCTGTTTATTTGTATCAATTATTTTTTTTATTAATTCTTTTTCCAAAGGATTTAAAGAATTTTTAGAAATAAAATCTTTGAATTTAAAATTATTATTTTCATAAATCAGATAATTGCTTAAATCTACGTTTTTAGAAGTAGCGTAGATAGTAGTTGCTGTATCATATCCGTACAAATTAAAATCTATATAATATATTGAAGTTGTTGAATTACTAGTAAAGTATAATTGATAAAGCATATATAAATTAGATATAGTTCCATTTAATTTTATAGGATTATAAAATGTTTCTTTTGTGCTATAAATATTATTTAAATTTTCTTGATTATATATTATTTGAGCGTTATAATATTCTTGGATGGATTTTTTTATTAAGTACTCTAATATATCTTTCTTTTTTTGGGAATATACTTCTTTATAGTTTGTTCTTTCTGATTTAGCATATATAAGGTATCTTTTATTTATTAGGTAAAGTATAATTATAATAGTAAAAGTAAATAATAAAACAAAAAGAGCTAATAATAAAACACTTCCTTTTATACTATACTTAGCTATTTTTTTATTTAAATAACTTTTTATCCCCACCTTTATAATAATAAAAAAAAATATTAAAAAGAAATTAAAATTTTTTGAAAAAAATGTTAATAATAACAGTTAAAATTATAGACAAAATTATACTTATAAATATAGATGTAGCAATTGGAAAGTAAAAAGTAAAATTCTCATTTTTTATTATTATATCTCCTTTTGATAAAAATTTAAATAAATTAGGAAATAAAAACATTACTCTTGAAAATATAATTAATAAGATTCCTATAATTATAAGAATTATTCCTAAGTACTCTATAGTTTTCATTATTATAAGTAAAATAAGGAAGGGGACTTTTTTAATAATCCCCTTCTTATTTATTATGTATTTAATTTTATATTTTATTAAATATTTGTATCAATTAAGCATTTATGTTTTATTTAATTTGTCTAACATTTCATCCCAAGAAGTGTTTTTTGCAAATTGAGTATCTTTGTATTTATTTGATACGCTACCGTAAGTTGGTAACTCAATACTAACTCCATAAGCATTCTTATATTTATCATTACTAAATTCATTTATAATATATTTATCAATAGCATCCATAATTTCTTTTGCTTTATCTCTTAAATCTTGAGAAATTGTATTATCTTCATATATTAACTTAGCAAAGTGATATAAGTCTCTATATGATCCTACCGCAAAATTTTGTGTTTTTCTTATCTTTTCTTTTATTTTATTTATATCTTCCTTAGAGGAAGATAATTCATTTAAGAATGATTCTATTTTCTTAACGTCTAAGGTAGTTTGAGTTTTAGATAATAAATTATTAAGTTTGTTTTGTAGGTCATTTAATTGAGTTAGTAAAGTTTTATAATCTATGTTATTTAAATTGTTATTATTTTGATTTCCTAAAACATTAGATAAAGCATCTACTAAAGATTTGTATTTATCTAATTCTTCTATTATTTTTTGTAAATCATTGGTATTAAGGTTTTTATAATTGGATAGTTCAGTTAAACTATTTGAAGTTTCCTTTAATTTTTGGAAATAATCATATAGTTTGGCATCTTTCGTTTTGGGTATAACCAATTTAGCAAATTCATCTATTTTAGAAACTAATTCATTAACTTTATCTAAATCAACTGCTGAGATAGTTTCTATATCGTTGATATATTGTTTAGCAGATTCTACAATTATTTTAGCAAATTCCTCTGGATCAACATTTACTTTAAATAAAGCAGCTTGTTGTAGATTAGATATAGCATCTTTTATTGCTTTACTAAATACTATAGAGTAATTATACCCGCTTCCTCCTTCGGTTTCTTCAGATGCTACTAAGTATTTAACTGCATTTTTTAATTCATATCCTACCTCAGCCATTGCCATTAAACAAGCATCAAAAGCTAGTAAATCTATTCGTTTTCCTGTTTTTTGATATATTTCTTCTAACGCTTCCCTTATTTCTGGTAATGACATAAACTTATTATGAGTATCATCCTCAATAGCTCCTTCCCATCCATTACCATGGTCTCCTATTATTATAGCAATATGATCAGCAGGGAATCTTTTTATAACTTCTGCAATAGAAGTAGCCATAAATTTAGGATCTGCTGTATTAACTTGTCCTAAATTCTTTAATAACGGAGAATTTATTTTATTCATATCTGGATCTTTTTTTAGATAGAAAACTTTAGCTCCTTTAAAAGCTGCATTCCATTGCTTCCCTTGATCTGCGATTGTTACTATATGAGTGTTCTCATCGGAACCTACACTCTCTAATTCATTTATATCTTCATGTAAAAAAGAAGCTAAATTATTATCACCTGCACTATAAAGAATAACTAACCATTTTTTCTTTTGCCCTTCTTCTGGCACTTTTGTTTCATTTGTGTAATTATCTTCTATTTCTTGTTCAGGATTAGTAGGGTACTTGTCGTAAATATCTACCATAGAAAAATCAGGATATATTGGCTTTTCATTTTGGATATTTAATTTATTTATATTCATTACTTTTACCTCCTTTATTATTATCATTTTATTCTTAATTATAAAATATTAAAAATTTATAAAAATTAGATTGGTAAAATGTTAAAAAAAAGTTAAAATATGAGTAATAATGTAGGTAATAAATTTTATGATTAATCTTTTAGATTAACTAGAAAAGGATTAAAATTAGTATTATAATCGTAGTAATCTTCATTTTCTATTTGCTTTATTTTATTTATTATTTTAATGGTGATTGGAGACATAATTGTTTCTACTAAAACTTTATAGAAATATCCGGTTATTATGTAGTTTATCATTGCATTATTATCAATTATTTTATAGAAGGCAATTAGGCAAAATAGAGTAGTATCTGCAGATTGACCAAATATTGTTGATACTATAACCCTTAAAAATAAATATTTCCCTTTAAAAAATATTTTCATTTTTGCTAATACAATAGAATTAACAAATTCTCCAAAAAAATATCCAATTATTCCTGCTATTGCTATTCTGTAACTAAAATTAAATACTTTTTCAAAATTTTCTTGCCCTACTGATGAATTCCAAGAATTTTCTGGAGGTAATAATATCACTATATATAACAAAATATTATAAATTATTAAAAAAATAAATCCTAACCATATTATTTTTCTACTTTTTTTATATCCATAAACTTCAGTAAATATATCAGCAAATATGTAACTTAAGGGAAAAATCAATGCCCCACCATCAAAAACTAACTCCTTATTTATAATAGGCACATCTATTTTAAATACTTTTAATGTAACTATATTTGATATTATTAATACTGAAATAAAACTACTTAAAATTATATCGTATATTTTATATTGGTTTCTCATAATTATAAATATTAAAAAAATAAAATCTAATAATTTTAATAATAAAGGTAATCAAAAATAATAAAAAATGATTTTTTTGTAAAGTATTTTTTCTTATATTCATTTCTTAGAAAATTAGGATAATTTTTATATAAGCTATATGGTCTATTATTTATATCTGGTGCATAAAAATAAAAATAAGTGTTAAACCTTTGTAAATCATAAATTCTTCTATTTATATTTGACATTTGATAAGTAGTATATATATTACTTATACTAGGATTATATATAACATAATTACCTTTATAGAAGTTATTATTGTCTTTATATAATATTTCTTCTATTTTCCAGAAAGTTTCTTCAGGTAAATAAAGATAATTAAGTTTGTAATTATTAAAGTTTTTTTATAATAATAAACAATTACTTTTCTATAGTATTTTTTATTTAACAAAGTAGGGTATATATAAATTCTTGCAATTGGTTTTGTTTGGCCTTGATAGATCGTATATATTATATCAGACACTTTATTTTTATCAAAAGGGTTTGGAATATCTCTGGTGATATATAAAAATTGGGGATTAAAATAGTTTAAGTTTTTAACATTATATATAGCGCGTTCTATTTTGAGTGCTATTTCTTTTGTTTTTATATCTGAATCAGATAAATAAGTTGCTTTTTTACTTAATTTAGAAAATATTAGCATAATTTGAACTATTATAATCATTAGTAATGATATAATTGTTATACTAACGAATGTTTCTACTAATGTTAATCCCTTTTTTATCAATATTACTTTTTTGTTAATCATTATTTTTTGTTAGTTATTTTATTTTTATGCACCGTATTTTTGTAATCTTTTAGAATATGCTAACATTAATGATATATTATATTTTAATTCAAAAGTTCCTAATTCTCCTTTTAGGCATTCTATTTCATTAAAATCCGTATTTATATTTAAATTAGCATTTAGTACATCTTGGTTTTTAGAGTATATCATATATGGGGTACCTTGGAATGAATGAGATTTATAAATACAAGGGGTACTGTGGTCTCCTGTTATTACCATTGCATCTGGATCAAATTCTAAAAATAATCCTACTATTTTATCTGCTTCTTCTATTGAATTAACTTTTAATTCAAAGTTCCCATCTTCTCCCGCCATATCTGTATATTTGTAATGAAAGAAAATAAAATCATAATTATTTATATTTTCTTTTATAATTTCTTTAATGTTATTTAAATCTTTATAATCTTGGATTTTAATGATATCAAATCCAAAAAGTTTAGCAATCCCTAGGTACATGGGATATTTAGCTATTGCTAATGGCTTTAGTTTATATATTTCTTCAAAATGCGGAAGCGAGGGTACTCCTGTTATCCCTCTAAATAATATATAATTTGCTTTATCATTTTCTAGTAGTTTATATACTTCTTTATTTAACTCGTTTAATAAAATAGATAACGTATTATTTTTAGTAAAGTCTTTTACATATTTATTTTCTTTTTGAGGATCATTATCTCCTATATCTATATCCTCAAAATTGAAATTAATTGGAGTTATTACTATTCCTAATCTATGTTCTAAGCCTGATTTAATATCTATTTTTACATTATATTTTTCATTTAGTTTATTAATAATAGATTGTATGAGATTAACTAGTCTAATATTTTCTTGTGTAGGTAATCTACCTGCACGTCTGTCTAATACTAAGTAGTTATTGTTTTGTTGTTTTACTTTAGCCCAGTTACCTCTGATAGCTATAGAATTTTTTTGGATTTCCATATCCATTCCTAATACCTCTAGTATTCCACGTTTTATTTGATATAAGATAGGATCAAAACCGAATAATGCAGTATGTCCTGGGCCGCTTCCAGGTGTTATACCTCTAAATACTGGGATCCCTAACCCTAATGCACTTTTATTTAATATCTTCTTTATATTCTCTTTCTTTGCTACCATTAATGGAGTTTTATATGAATAACTCGGATTAGGGATATCTCCTAATCCATCCATTACAAATAATACTAACTTTGTTTCATTTTTTATAACTATATCTTTTAAGAAATTTTCAATTTGAAATATGTTTGTTTTTATATTTTCCATACCTTTTTCACCCCATTTTTTATAATTTTTAATTGTTTTTATAAATTATTTTTTCATAGTTTATTATTATTTTTTCAAATAAAGTGATTATTTTATTTATATTTTCTTGCTTTTCTAAGTTTATTTTAGAAGATTTTAATTTAATATAATATTCTCTTAAAGTTAAATTGTTTTCATAGGGTATAGAAGTTCTAAGATATTTAAAAAATGAATTAAAAACTTTTATTAATTCTTTTTTGCTCAATTTTTCTATATCTTCTAAATTATGTTTATTTGTAAAATTTATAACAAAATTTTTTAAGTTGATAAAATTAAGTAATGTAAAACTAATTTTTATTAAGTAGATTATAAAGCTTATAATAAATATGTTTATAAATATTTTAAATATGATTGAAATATTTTTCAGGTCTTGTTCATTAAAGCCGAAATTCTTAAATATGCTAAATGATTTTAAATTTTGTAAATAGTTTAAGGTTTTTTGATCTATATTAACTGGGGAAGGATCAAATGGCATCCAGCCGTAAGGGGTTAGAACTTCTACCCATGCGTGAGCATCATCTGCATATACGTTTATAAATCCTGTTAGGTAATCTTTGCTATCAGGAGCATAACCTATAACTAGTCTAGTAGGGATGCCAATTGTTCTTAACATAACTGCCATAGCACTTGCAAACTGCTCACAATACCCCTCTTTTTTTATAAACAAAAAATCATAAACTGCATCTTCTGCTTGTAGTTCCTTTATAAATAAATTATATTTATAATTTTGTTCTAAGTATTCTTTTATTTTATTAACTTTTTGGATAAAATAATTTTCGTTTTTAGTTAAGTTTATTGATAATTCTTTTATTTCTGTTGGTAAATTATCTGGAATTTGTAAATTTTTATATAGTTCTTTTTTATTTTTTTTATAAATGTAATCTAGAAAATTTTGGTAATCTTGGATAGTATAATTATTTAAATCATTATAATCTATTCTTGGAACTTTTGAAATAATTGTATAAGTCATACCTTTAACTAATGGATAATCACTAAAGAAATTATAATCCTTAGTTATTAAGTTTTCTGTTGGAATATATGCTTGATAAATTATTGGGATATGGTAGAGTATATCAGGCATATCTTCTTGAATAACAAAATATACCGTTATTTCATCATAGTTATTTACTAAATATATATCATTAAATGTTTCTAATTCAAAAAAGGAAGTTTCATATGAAGAGATAAAAGAGTCTTTATTTTCTGAATATTTCCATTTTTTACCGTCATAATAACTGTAATGTACTCCTTTTATATATGTTAATATTGGGGATTTTACTTTCATTAATAATATATGAGGTAATAATCCTCTATTATTTAGATCTACTTCTCCTTTAAATGCTTTATAAGTATATTCTTTGTTTAGTATTTGATTATTTAGTTGTTTGGATTCTTTTTGTTTTTGGAATAAATTTTTAGGTTCTTCTTCTTTTAAGCTTTTAGGTGCTAAGACTGTTTTAAAATAGTATCCAGCTTGGGGTTTAGGTAATATAAGATAAAATAACAATGCTATTAAAAAAAATATAAACCCCATAATAACATTAATGTTGAAATTAAATAAAAAGTTTGGAAGATCTTTTATATTTATATTAAGAGAATTTATTGAAGAAAAAACTAATATAATTATCCCTAAAATAAATATTATAAATATGGGATTAGTAATTATAACTGATAAGGTTATAAATACGATAATAGAAGATAATAAAGAATATAATAAATCCCTTTTTTTAGGTAAATCATAGCTGTGAATTACTAATAAAGTAATTAATAAGTTAGCTAAAGGGATTCTTGGATCATATAGATTTGATGATAAATCTTTAAAAAAGTTTAACATAAAAATTATCATTAATAAAGCCAATAGAAACTTTAAAAAATACTGCTTACTATTTCTAAATATATAACTCCATATATATCCTATTGTTATAAATATTAAATAGATGAAAGAATTAATTAAAAATTCTATTTCGTTTAATTCATTATATATTAAAAAACCAAAAGATAAAATAGTATATATACAAACAAGATATATAGATAATCTTACTAATATGGAATTTTCTATTTGATTTTCATTATTTAGACAGTTATTGTTTATATTATTTTGATACATTTGGGTTATCTGAGATATTAGAGTAAAAAACTAAATCATGTCTTCCCCAGATATCTATGTAATAAATTTGGTAATACATTTTATTAAGTGAATCAAAAAAGACTAATGAAGTAAAGGCTCCTTTTTTATAAGGTGCGAAATAAACGTCTTTTAATTCTTTTTCTAGGATATTTTCACTTGTTAAGAATCCTCCATATAGTTCTTGCCCTTTGTCTGTTGAATATATTTTCCAATAAATATTTCCTTGTTTTTTATAAATTATAAACAAAGCGTATTTAAATACATATCCCCAATATTCTTTTACACCCTTTGATACTCTTATTATATTATTTTCCCAAGTTTCACTTAAATTATTTATATATAAGCTTTTTTCTTCTTCTCTCATATATAATCTAAAACTTAAGCTAACTCCTTCATATTCATAGCTTAAATTAACAAAATTATTTATATCTCCATATTTGGCTTTTTCATATTCTATATTTTTATATACTTTTTTATATATTTCTTTGTAATCTATTGAAGTGTTATTTAATTCAGTATTATTTGCAAAAGAATTATAACTTAAAATAATAAATATAACTACTAATAAGCATATAATTAATTTTGTAATTTTTTTTATCATAAGCCAAAAGAATTTTTATTTAGTTATTTCTTTTTATTAATTCTATTTTTTTTATTAAAAAACCTCTAATAAAGAGGTTATTTAAAGATAATATAAAAAATATAATTAGTATGAAAAATGAGAGTAATAGGTTAATTAATTTAAATAGGATCGGATGGCTAGTTGTTATTAATTTAAGTATAGTTAGTTTTTTATCAGATTTTATATATGAAGGTAAAAAATACTTTTAGGTTAAATAAAATAGAATTTTTTGAGAACTGCTATCTTAGCTTTACTTGATTAACTACATCTACTCCTTTTAGTAACATAACAATTTTAAACTAACTATCTTAAACCTTTTATCTTTCAAACGAATCATAATTTTACCAGTTAATTTTCTTTGAATAGCATCATGTTTAAGGATAATTAAGGTTATTTCTTTATTACTTTTTACTTACACTTCTTTATAAGTAAATTATCATTTAAGAATAAAAACTTCTTATTAATAAAAGTATTTTTTATATAATTTTTATACAATATTTTAAATCATTTATTATAAAAAAAGTAGTAGTGGATATTAATAAGTATTTTTTTTAATGATGTAGCGAATATATGTGTATAAATTTCACTAAATTATTTACAAAGTTGCAGATCCATTTTGGGACAATATTTTTTACTGTTAAATATCCCTATATTTTATTTAGGTATAGTTGTTGGTTTTTCAGAGTTTATTGGATATTTTATTAGGTATTTTGTTGGTTCTTTTATTGATAAATTTAGTAGTTTTAGGTTTCTGTTTATATATTTAGGATATTTTTTTAATTTACTTAGTGTTCCATTATTATATTTTGCTAATAATTTTTATTTTATTTTGGTTTTGATGTTTTTAGAAAGATTTGGGAAAGGTTTAAGGATTCCACCAAGGGATGCGGTATTTTCTATCGTTTCTAATAAGTGTAATATAGAAAGTGCTAAAATATTTGGAATTCATCATTAGTTAATCAGTTAGGAGCATTTGTTGGACCTGGCTTTTTATCTATTATATTTTTTTATTTTCAATTTAATGATGTTTATCACTATAAATTAGCTTTCCTAATTTTGGGAATCCCTATTATTTTTGTTTTTTTACTCCTCATTTTGACTAATATTTATTTTAACAAAATATTTTATTATATTTACCATTTAGAAAATAGTTCTAAAAATAAAGTTCAATTTAATGATATTAATGATTCTCAATTTAATGATAGGAAATCTTCTATTGAATTAAATGAAGTTAATAAGTTAAATAGTTCGGATAAAAATTCTAGATATAGTTATTTAATTTTAGTTATTTTTAGTATGTTAGTAGCTTTTGGGTATATCGATTTACCTATTATTTTATATCATTTTAAGAGTATTTATGGTTTTAATAATGACTACTTGGCTATTATTTGCTATTCGTTAGCTATGGTAAGTAGTGCGATAGGTGGATTTATTAGTTCTTCTTTATTTAAAAAATCTCCTTTTTTTGTTATTATTTTTTCTCTGATTTTAGTTATATTTTATCCTCTAATTTTAGTTATATTTTATAAAAATATTTTTGTGTTTTTGTTAGTATCTATTTTTTGGGGTTGGGCTTTAGGAACTTTTGAAACTACTTTTAAAATATTAATATCTATTTTTAGTAATGAACAAAATGTGGGAAAAATGTTTGGGATGTTTCATACTTTATTTGGTTTAAGTTGGTTTATTGGATCCTCTTTTTTAACTTTCTTTTCTCAATATTTTGAATTCAATTTCGTTTATTTCATTAGTTTTATAATTGAAATAATTGCATTTTTATTTTTTTTAGTTTTTAAAAATAAAATTATTGTGATAAAATGATGGAAATTTATTTTAATAAAAGGTATTTTAGTTTGTTTTGTATAAAATATAAGTAGAGGGAGAGGTTGAAAAAATGAAGGAAATAATATTTTATGGTAGAGGTGGTCAAGGGGCTGTTACTGCAGCTAATTTAATAGTTCAAGCTGCCTTTTTGGAAGGGAAATATGGTTCAGCTTACCCCTCTTTTGGCGCAGAAAGAAGAGGAGCTGTTGTTAATGGCTATGCACGTATAGATAACAATCCTATTAATGTACATCAACAGATATATAATCCTGATATTGTTGTAGTTTTAGATAAAAAAATTCTCCAGATGACTAATGTTTTAAATGGTTTAAAAGAAAATGGAATAGTTATTTTAAATACTGATAAAGTTATAGAAGATTTTATAGTACCTAATGGAAAACTGTTTATAGTAGATGCTACTAGGATATGTCAGGAATTGGGATTAATTATTTCAGGATGGGCTGTTGTTAATACCGCTATATTAGGTTCTCTATCTAAAGCTACTAATATAGTTTCTTTAGATTCTATTGTTAAAGCTATTAAACAAAATTGGAAAGAATCTATTGCTCAAAAAAATATTGAAGCTACTATTAAAGCTTATAACGAGACTTATGAAGTCGTTCAAAAACAAATGCTAAAAAGTTAAGTTTATATAAAAACTAAAAGGATAGTTTTTAATGGGATAAAAACAGTGCGCTAATATTAATCCTAGAATAAAAGAAAAAAAATTAGCTATTAAATTTAGAAATGTAGTTGCTTAGCGATAATAAGGAAAGGAAAATCTATAGGTGGGGGTTTATATTGATAGTAGGTAAAATAGTATTATAAAAGGAGTTGAGTTTATATGAAGGTATTAATTCCTAAATCTAAACCAGCTAAGGGTGCTGTGGGTAAAACAGGGTTATGGAGAACAAGTAAACCTGTTGTTAATGAAAGCAAATGTATAAAATGTGTTATATGTTGGGCTTTTTGCCCCGAAACTACTATTATTAGGCATTCTGATAATAGTGTTTCTATAGATTACGAATATTGTAAAGGCTGTGGGGTTTGTGCTAATGAATGTCCTACTAAGGCTATTGATATGGTTGATGATTAATTTATTTATATTTTAAATTATAAATATAAGGGGGTTTTTATGAGTATAATAGAAGATAGAAAAGAAACAAGTATAAAGAAAAACATAAAAGTAGTTACTGCTAATGAAGCAGTAGCTTTGGCAGTTAAGTATGCAAAAGTTGATGTAGTTGGAGCTTATCCTATTAGCCCACAAACCAGTATAATGGAATATCTTACAAAATATCAGGAAACTGAGAAATTGGATTTAGAGATAGTTAGGGTTGAATCTGAACATAGTGCTATGGCAGTTGCTATGGGTGCTGCTGCAGTAGGTTCAAGAGCTTTTACTGCGACTGCTTCTCAAGGATTACTTTATATGGCCGAGATGGTTTATTGGGTAGCAGGTTCTAGGTTACCTGTTGTTATGGTTATCACTTCTAGAGCTATGGGTGCTCCTTGGGTACTTGGAAATGAGCATACTGATATGCTTTTACCTAGGGAATGGGGATGGATGGTATTAGTCCCTGAACATAATCAAGAAGTTTTTGATACTATTATTCAAGCTTATAAATTAGCAGATTCTACATTTATTCCTGTTATAGTTGGATTAGATGGATATATTTTAAGTCATACTACTATGCCTATTGAATTACCTTCCCAAGAATTAGTAGATGCTTTTATTCCTAAAAATAGTCCTAAACCTTATGCTTTAGATACTAAAGATCCTTCTACTCATGGGAATGCTGTTTATCATCAATTATACCAAGAAATGAGATGGGATATCTTTAAAACAATAGAAGAATCGCAAGATTTAGTTGATGAAATAAATAAAGCTTGGGCTAAATTAACTGGTAGAGATTATGGAGGAGTTATAGAAGAGTATATGCTTGATGATGCAGAGGTAGCTATTGTTATTATGGGAGCATCTAGTGGGGATGCTAAAGAAACTGCTAAATTAGTTAGAGAAAAATATAATATAAAAGCTGGAGTTATTAGACTTAGAAGTGTTAGACCCTTTCCTATTAAAAGATTATACAAGATTTTTAATAATTATAATATAAAAGCTGTTGGGGTTATTGATAGAAATATGTCACCAGGGTTAGGAGGAATGATTGCTACTGAAATTAAATTCACTTTATATGATTTACCTAAAAGACCTAAAATACAATCTTATATTGGAGGACTTGGAGGAAGAGATATTAAAATTAAGGATTTTGAAAATATTTTCCTTGAACTTAAAGATATTGCGGATAATAAAAAAGATGTACAATTATGTAAATGGATTAATTTAGATTTAGAAAGTTATAATAAATTTGCTATTGAAATTTAAATATAAAAAAATATGAATATAAAAAGGAGTGATTTTTTATGGATAAAATAAATAATGATCCAAATAAAATGCCATTTCTCCCATTTCCTCCTAAAAATAAGGAAATTAGTGATAAATCTTTAAAAGAAGGGGATAGTCTAAACAAAAAACCAAATGATCAACCGTTTTTGCCTTTTCCTCCTGAAAAAAAGATAAATGAATTAAACAAAAAGCCAAATGAGGAACCATTTCTACCTTTTCCTCCTAAAAAGAAAACTGAAAATAAAAAAGATAATACTAAATCTATAATAAATAATGATTTATTAGAAGATAAAGTTAAGTTATCTTGGAAAAATATTGAAGAAGAAGATGGTTTTGATTTAAATCAAATAAAAGATGTTTTTATAAAAAGTAAATCCGTTATGTAGATATTTTTTAATTTTTATATAAATTAATGAGGGGTGATTTTAGGTATGCCAACATCAATAAAGAGTATTCCATATGAGGAGTATTTTTTAGCAGGTAATGGTAGTTGTCCGGGATGTGGATTAACTATTGGCTTAAGGAATGTATTAAAAGCGTTAGGTAGTGAAGTTTATATGATAGTGCCAGCATCTTGTTCAAGTGTAGTACAGAGTCCGTTTCCTAATTCTTCTGCAACTGTGCCGTTACTTAACACTCCATTTGCAGCGGCAGCAGCTGCTGCTAGTGGTATGGTTAGGGCATTAAGGAAGAATGGCAAAGATGCTGTTGTTATGGTTTGGGCTGGAGATGGTGGAACTTTTGATATAGGTCTTGCTACTGTTAGTGGTGCAGCTGAAAGAAATGAAGATATCCTTTATATTTGCTATGATAATGAAGCATATATGAATACTGGTGGTCATAGATCTAGTGCTACTCCTGTTTTAACTTCCACTGGAACTACTCCTACTGGAAAAAGAGAAAACAAAAAGAATTTACCATTAATTATGGCTGCTCATAATATTCCATATGTTGCTACTGCTAGTGTAGCTTATGTTACTGATTTATATGATAAAATTTTAAAAGCTAAATCAATAAAAGGATTTAAGTATATTCAAGTCTTAGCGCCATGTACTCCTGGATGGTTGCTACCTACTGAAAAAAGTGTAGAATCTGCAAGATTGGGAGTTCAAACAGGAATGTATCATTTATTCGAAATAGAAAATGGTGTTTTTAGGGTTAGTCCTCCAAGTAAGGCTTATCTTAAAAAAGAAAAAAGAAAACCAGTAATAGAATATCTACAAATCCAAGGAAGATTTAAACATTTAAAAGAAGATGATATTAAAAAAATAGAAGAGTGGATTGATGCTGTTTCTGAAGAATATGCTCAATTGGATGGAAAAAAAATATTTTAATAAAATTCTAAAATATTAATACGAAATATACAATTTTTTAATAAACAGGAGCGAAAAGTTTTTCAATTTCTATAAAATAGAATGAAATGTAGATGAATCTTTATATAATAGTAATTTTTGACTTGAAGAGTATTAGTAGTAAAAAAGAATAAACTCAAGCTTATAAGGCTGAAAAGCTTATAAAATTTGAAGATGCTTAAAATGATTTTCACTTTGTTATAATAAAGGATTCCATATTAGAAATCTATTACTTAATAAGTGGTAGTAGTTTATCAAAATAATTAAATGACTATTTTAAAATAATAATTTAGCTTTATAAATGTTTTATTTTGTTTTTGGAAATCAATATATAAATTTTTTTAATAATGATATTAATTTTTTGATACCTGTTTATTATACTATTTCTAATAATAATCTAACTAATTTTGGAGCTTATTCTTTTTTACAATATATTTTATTTAATCAGTATTTAAGAAAATCTATTTTACTTGATTCTATCTCTTTAAATAATAAAGTAATAAAAAAAATTATAAATAACAATGTTTTAGATAATGAAAAGATATTTTTTAAAATAGTTAATTCTATTTTTACTAAAGATAGTCTTTTTAGTAATTTAGTAAATTTAGATAATCATTATAAAAAAGATTATCAAGATTATAGGATTTTTTATATTGATTGGGAATTATTATATCATAATTTAAAGTTTTGTCAAGAGATAGTTTTTATTAAAAGATTTGATTTTGATAATTTTCAAACTAAAATTATTTTTGATATTTTTTCTTATTTTAATAAAAAAGTAAAAATTATAGATACTTGGAAATATTATTTTGATTTATATAAATTTAAGTTAAATCACAATAGAGCTTATTTATTTATTTATTTTGGATATTATAATATTGAATTATTTGTTGTATCTTTTGGAAATTTGTTATATTATCTAACTAATCGTTATTATAATGTAAGTTATAAAGATTTATTTTCTAAATTATATTCTTTTTTGTATCAGAAGGGAATATTTATAAAATATTTTGATTTAGTTGATTTGGTCAATTATTTTTTAGGAAATATTTTTTATATAGTTTCTGGGAAATTTGATAAGGAAAAAATAGAATTAATATCTAAATATAAAGATAGTTTTATTAAGAAGGAATTATATTATTATGAGTTTAAATTTATTTTACAAGATTTTTATATTGCTTTAAAGAAAATGTTTATAGATATTTTTATTAAAATGGATTTACAAGTTATAGAAGATATATATGACGGTAATTTTTTAATTATATCTAGCTATAAAGTAGATAATCTTTTTTTAAATTTACTAAATGATATAATAATAGATGTAAAAATATAGTGATTTTAATTAATAAATTAAGGAAGGGGTTTAGGGTATGAGAGTAGGGTATTTTACTACTGTTGCTATTGAAGCTGCTTTAACCGCTGGGGAGTTTTTAAAAAAACTTTATAGAACTGATATTAAAGCTGATTATAAATCAGATAGAAATCCAGTTACTTTTGCGGATATCGAATCCCAAAGAATAATTAAAGAAATAATATCAAAGAACTTTAAGAACAGCGTTTTTTTAGCTGAGGAAGAATTTAATGAATTAAATATAGATTATTACAAGAATTATGAAGATTATTTATGGATAATAGATCCTTTGGATGGTACTGTTAATTTTAGGAAAGGGTTTCCATTTTTTTGTGTTTCTATTGCTTTACAGTATAAAAAAGAGATAGTTTTAGGGGTTATTTATAGTCCCGTTTTAAATGAGTTATTTATAGCAGAAAAGGGTAGTGGAGCTTATTTAAATGATCAAAGGATATATGTATCTAACACTGATGAATTAAAAAAGAGTGTATTAGCAACGGGATTTTCTTATGCATTAGTATCTAATCCAGAACCACATATTAGTTTTTTTAAGGAATTGTCTGTAAGGACTGAAGCTGTTAGGAGAGCAGGGAGTGCTGCTATTGATTTAGCGTATGTTGCTGCAGGTATTTTTGATGGGTTCTGGGAATTCGATTTAAATCCTTGGGATACTGCTGCTGGATATATTTTAGTCTTGGAAGCTAACGGCATTGTCACTACTTATAAAAATGAAAATTACTCTATTTATGATAAAACTATTGTAGCCTCTAATGGATTAATTCATAACTATATGATAGATATCCTCAAAAACTATTGTTAGATTATTATAAAGGATTTTTGATCAAATTATCATGATTAATAAAGTAGGAGGTGGTAAAATATGAATATAGATAAGTTAAATAATAGTTCCATAAATACTAATAAAGAAATAATGGATAAAAAAAATGAAAATACTGAAGTTCAGTTCCAAAATAAAGAAATTGAAAAAAATCCTATAGATTTAATAATTGATAATTTATCTTTAGAGGATGCTAAAAAATTACTAAAGGAAATATTTAATGATACAAAAGAAAAAATTAATGCTCAAGGAAAAGTTGATACTGAAAACAATAAACAAAATATTATTAATAACAATTTTGATTATGATAATTTAAGAAATTATTTAGAATCTCTAAAGTATAATATAAAAAAATATCAAAATGAATTTCCTTATCAAGATGACTTACAAGCTTTTAATGCTTATTTAAAATATTCAAAAACTAAGGAAGGAAAGCAAGATATAATCAAAAATGGGATTTACTCATATATAAAATTTTTAACTCCTGATCAAAGAATAAAAATAATAGACCGTTTGATGTATGTTACTCAAAAATTAGAAGAAAATTATAAAGAGTTAGAAAATGTTGAATTAGTACCTAATATAAGGATAAAAAAATGGGAAAGTGCTCCGCCCGTTATGGAGAAATTAGATTTAGAAGAAATTAAAGACGGAAAAGTATATAGACATCATGTTGATATCCAGCCTGATAGAGGGAGAGCTTATGTATCGACTTTTACTGATGATGAAAATGGAAATCCTATTAATATAGGTAGATATGAAATAAGAGAAGATATGATTTTTGATATGACAAAAGGAAAAACAGGATTTAGAAAAACTTTACCAAAAGAAGTAATAGATTTATTGTATTTACTAAGGGACAAGGGTGTGGATTTTGGAAATGTTAGATTGGATTTAATAGCTTCAAATAAAGATAGTAAAATATATAATTTACTTAATAATTTTGATTCTCCATTAGGTGGTATGGGTTATACTATTTTGGGAGCTACTTTGGGATCAGTATTACTAGGTACTTTGGGAGCATCTATAATGGGAGGACCTATTATAGGCGCTATATTTGGATTACTCGCCGGTGGGTTATTAGGATCAACTTTAGATAATCAAGCAGCTATTAATTATGCCTTAAAAGGTAATATTTTCTATGAAAAAGAAGAATTTAAAAAGAAAACAAAGATAAGTGATATATTATAAAAATAATTTATTTAATATGGAAAATTATTTAAGATTTATCTAGAGTAGAGTTATATAAAAATACACTTAAATAAAAATATCAATTTTTATTAATAATGCTTTATAGTAATTATCTTTAATATTTATTTTAGGCATTGAATTCTTGCTTTTCTAATAGCTCTTTTAATTGTTTGTTAATTTCACTAAACTCTTCTAATTTTATTACCCCATCATTTATTAATTGCTTTATATTACTTAAAATTTCTGGATTAAGAGTATCTATGAATTCAAGGAATAATTCTGCTATATTTAGAAAATGGGTATGTATATCAATCATAGCATCATGCATAGCTACTAAAAACTCTTTTATGTCTTCTGATAAATCAGAATTATTTATATCTTCTTCTTTCTTTTCTAAAGAAGAATTAAGCATATTATTTATTTGCTCTATATCTGTTTGAATATATTCTTTTAGTTCTTGTAATTTGGCTATAATTTCATTTTTCTTAGATTCATCTTGTTCATTATTTAAATCATTGTATGAAGATTGTAAATAATTAAGGATATTTGAGAAATGTTCTGTTATTGAAGTACCTTGATTTTTGGTATTATTTTGATTTTCCATTTTTTATCCTGGTTAGCAAAAGTGTATATTCTTATACACTTTTGGCAGACCTATTTGTATCCCGCCAATTGATGTTAATCATATTAGCCTTATGGTCTGCAGGCGGTATTAGGCTAACCTTGTACCAAGTAAAAAATATAGCTTATCTATATACAAAAACTCCTTTAACAACTCTTTAAAAGTATCTTATTTTCTTTTTCCTTTAAATAGTTGCCTTCATTTTGGGGATTTTTGGTTTACTGTTTATGTTTTTTATATTTAGCTTATTAACTTAATATGTTTGTTAATTTTGATTATTTGTTGTTCTAGGGGTTTTTTATAAATTTTAGTATTGTTTTTTACGTTGTTTTTCTTTCTTTTAAATATTCTTCTTGTTTTTTTTATAAACTCTTGCATATAAAATTGAATTTATTTTAATTGTTCCCTATATATCTTATATTTTAACTATCCTATTTTTAAATAGGTATCTAGATTTTTTTGTATTTATATATAATTAGAAAAAAGAAAAAAGACTCCTTTGTAGAATAAAATATTATGGGTAGAAAAATAGGAAAAGAAAGGAGCTGAAAAAATATGTGGAGGTGAATTTAAATGAAGGTAACCATAAAAGCCCCAAGAGGAAACAAATTAAGTTGTATGGACTGGCCCCAAGAAGCTGCTATGAGAATGCTTATGAATAATTTAGACAATGAAGTTGCAGAAAACCCCAGTGAATTGATAGTATATGGTGGTAGTGGAAGAGCTGCCAGAAATTGGGAAGCTTATTATAAAATCATAGAAGCTCTTACTAAACTCAAAAATGATGAAACTTTATTAATACAGTCTGGAAAACCAGTAGCTGTTTTTAGAACTTTTGAATTATCTCCGAGGGTTTTGATAGTTAATTCAATGTTAGTTCCTAGATGGGCTACCTGGGAATATTTTAGGGAATTAGAAGCTAAGGGTTTAATAATGTATGGGCAGATGACTGCAGGTAGCTGGATTTATATTGGCACTCAAGGAATAATTCAAGGAACTTATGAAACGTTTGCTGCTTTAGCTGAAAAACATTTTAATTCTACTTTAAAAAATAAATTAGTATTAACTGCTGGATTAGGAGGTATGGGGGGAGCTCAACCTTTAGCTATTAAATTTAATGAAGGCGTTGCATTAATAGCTGAAGTTGATTACAATAGAATAAAAAGAAGACTTGAAACTGGGTATTTGGATATGGCTATAGATAATATGGATCAAGCTATTAAAATGGCTTTAGAATATAAAAATGAAGGGAAAGCTGTTTCTATTGCTATACCTGTTAATGCTGCTACTTTATATACTTATATGCTTAAAAATGATATTATTCCAGATGTTGTTACTGATCAAACTTCTGCTCATGATGAACTTAATGGGTATATACCTGAAATGGATTTTGAACAAGCTTTAAAACTAAGAAAAGATAATCCTCAAGAGTATATAAAAAGAAGCTTAGAAACGATTGCTAAACATTGTCAGGCTATGGTAGAATTTAAAAGAAAAGGAGCTATTGTTTTTGACTATGGGAATAATATAAGGGGGCAAGCTTATAAAGCAGGATATAAAGATGCTTTTGAATTTGAAGGATTTGTTAAATTATATATAAGGGATCTGTTTTGTCAAGGTAAAGGACCATTTAGATGGGTAGCTTTATCTGGAGACCCTAAAGATATATATGAAACTGATAACGTTATATTAAAATTATTTCCAGATAATCAAAAATTGGTTAATTGGATAAATAAGGCTCAAAATCATATAAAATTTCAAGGGTTGCCTGCTAGGATATGTTGGTTAGGTTATCAAGAGAGAGATAAAGCTGGAATGTATTTCAATTATTTAGTGGAAAAAGGGGTTCTTAAAGCTCCTATTGTTATAGGGAGAGATCATTTAGATAGTGGTTCAGTTGCTTCTCCTTATAGGGAAACAGAAGGGATGTTAGATGGTTCGGATGCTATAGCTGATTGGCCTATACTTAATGCATTACTTAATACTGCTTCTGGTGCTTCTTGGGTCTCTGTACATCATGGTGGGGGAGTAGGTATTGGAAATTCTATACATGCTGGGGTTGTTATTGTTGCTGATGGGAAGAAAATAACTTATGAAAAATTGGAAAGAGTTTTAATTAATGACCCTGGAATAGGGGTAGTTAGGCATGCTGATGCTGGATATGAATTAGCTCAAAAAACTGCTAAGGAAAAAAATATTCATTGGATTAATTAATATTTAGTTAATATATTTTTAATTAAATAATGGAAAATTCATTTTTAATTAATACTTTAGTTGATTTAGTTAAAATTAAATCTTTAACAGGTTTTGAAAATGAAATTAAAAATTATATAATTAATTTTATTAATAATCATATAGAAGATAGAGATCTTTTGAGTATTTTTCATAAGAGAAACAATATTGTTATTTATCATAAGGATTTATCAAATAGAGATATTATAGCTTTTGTGGGGCATTTAGATACTGTTGATAATGTAAATGAATATAACGGTAAAATTATTGATGATAAAATATATGGATTAGGTAGTAGTGATATGAAAGCAGGAATCGCTATTATGCTTAATCTATTAAAAAAATTTTATAATTTAAATAATATTGTTTGGATATTTTATGATCAAGAAGAGGGGCCATATATTAATAATGGATTAAATATTTTGTTTAAGGAATTGGAGAATTTATTTTCTAAAATTGAGTTAGCTATAATTTTAGAACCTACTGATAATTTTATAGAGTTGGGATGTAATGGGGTAATGAATATTGAAATTTTGATTAAAGGAAAATCTGGGCATAGTGCTAGACCTTATTCTTATATTAATCCATTTTATAAACTACCCAATTTATTAACTAACATTAAAGATTTTTTTAAAAATGAATTTAAATTTTCTTTAAAAGATGAGAACAATGAAATTATTTTTAGATCTAATTGTACTGTAACCGATATAAAGGGAATATTAAATAAAGATTTTGAAAATAAATTTAAAAATGTTGTTCCAGAATATGCTAAGTTAAATATAAATATAAGATTTACTCCTGATTTTGATAAATTAAAAGTAATAAAGATTTTTAATTCCTTTTTTTATAAAACTCTTTATAAAGAGAATTACATAATAAAGATATCTGATTATGCTTTTCCTGGAAGGATAATAATTAACGATATGTTTAAAAAATTTATAAATTTTTATAATAATATATTAAAGAAAGGGATAAAAGGTAAGGAAGCTTGGACTGATATTGCTACTTTTACTAATAGAAATATAAGTGCATTAAATTTAGGGCCAGGAACTCCTTCCCTAGCTCATCAAAAAAATGAATATGTACTCATTCCTAATTTGAATAACCTTTTTGAATTTTTTGTATTATTTTTAAAACAATTTCAAAAAATAAATCCATTATAAAGAAAATAAATAATTTAGCATAACTATTGATATTGTTATATCTTTATATTCTTTTAATACATCAAAATCAAGATAATTTTTATATAGATTAGTTGCTTTTTGTTTATCTGTAAAGACTATTATTAATAATGTGCTATAGTATTTATATAAATCTTCTTTATTGTTTATAAAATAAGTATATTTTTCAAAATTTTTTAGATATTGTTTATTGGCTATTAAATTTTCTCCGGTTTGTGATAATCCTATTGTGGAAATAACGAAAAGAATTGGTGTATTTGTTGATAGAAAATTAATATAAAATTCTTCGTCATAGTAATTAAAAATAGATATTAAAGCAGCTAAACTTAAGCTTTTAGAAATATCATCTTGAGAGTTTATTGCTGCTTTCTTTAGTTTATTTATCATATAGCTTTTAGCTATATTTAAGATAGGTTTTTCTATTGATTCTACTATCCATTTATAAGAATTTGGGATTTTATTTTTTAATTCTTTATATGTGCTTCCTAGCGCTTCTGAGAATTCCTTAGAAACTAATACATAGTAGTATGTACTTGATATATATCTTATATATGGATCTTGACTTAATTTGGATATTCTTAAATATTCTGGTCTATTTGTTTTATCTATTATAGAATTTGCTAAAAAATAACTATCTTTTGTTAATATACTTTCTTTTAATACAGGAGTTATTTTGTTTAGTAATTCTTTATTTAATTTACCTTTATAGTTTAGGTAATCTCTTAAGTTTAGGATAACGATTTTTGGAGATTGCTTTTGAATATAATATTCTATTTTTTTTAAAGAAATTTCTCTACCTTCTTTATATAGTTTATATATACTATAATCAAAATAGAATAAGAAAAATAATATAATTACTTCTAATATAATTGAAATGCTTAGTATTGTAAAAAGATAAATTGATTTCATTTATTTTGAAAAATTTATTTAGAATTTTATAGTTTGAAATTTTATAATTTAAAATTTTATAGTTAAACTTATTTTGGATTTATCTATTAAATTAGTTGATACTTGATTTAAGTTGATATCAGTGGTAATAGTTAGCGCGGTATTAAGAGTGCTTTTTTTATTTAATTTTATTGAAACTCCTTTAAAATTTATAAAATAATTGAAAATATATTTATTATTTGATAAGCTATATGAATTTAAAAGGTAATTATTTAAATTGTAATTTAAAACTGAATTTATGGTATTTAATTGATAATTATCATTTGTAAATTTATTTAAAATTAATGGATTATCTAAATTTAGATTTACTGAGTTTAAATTTTGGGGAATTTGAGAAATATATAATCCCGTATAAAAGTTATTTATTTTTTTAAAAAATAAAGGTGTAGAATTTATATAGTAAATATTCATTTCTTTTATTTTATTTATAAGTGTTTTATTATTTATAAGAAAGCTACTATAGTTTATGCTATAATTATTTAAATTGTTTTTATTTAAATTAGAAAATAATAGAAATTGGGTATTAGGCATTAAATTTTTATTTATTGAGTTTTCATTTACTGAAACCTTTAGGATTGGATTTGATTTTAAGTTATTATTTTTAAGACTATTATTAATAGGTATTATTTGATTGTTATGTATTTCTGGATTATTTATTGTTATTGAAAAGGCAAAACTATAACATATAAAGATGAAGATAGTGTAATATAAAAATAATTGGATTGTTTTTAATATTGTTTTGTTAATTTTATTTTTATTTAGGATGTTTTTCACTTTAGTTTAATGGAGCTGAGGGGACTTGAACCCCCGACCTTCTGCACGCCAAGCAGACGCTCTCCCACTGAGCTACAGCCCCTCCTTTAATTTCTTATAAATATTTAATATTTTTATCTTGTATTTCTTTATTTTATTTTTTAGCTTTGTAATTTTTTGTTTTATTATGCTACCCCTACATTATATATTTTCTTAAAACATATTTTTTATCCTCTTTTATTTTAAAATTTTTTTTATTATCATAAAAAATATTTTATTAATAAGTTTATTTTAAAAAGGATTTATTATTTTTATATAGAAGTTTAATAAAAGTAATTATGGAGATAGGATATTTATTATATAAAGCTGTAATACCTTTTAAAGAAAATCCATCAGTATTGGTATCTTTTATATTTTTGATAACAATTTCAATAATTTTTTGGTATTATATAAATAACGCCAAAATGGGGAAAATAAAGGAGATATTTATAAGAAGGATTCCAGCTTTAAACTCTATAGATGAAGCAGTAGGTAGATCAACGGAATTAGGAAAACCTATTTTATATATTCCTGGGATAATGGATATAGATAATATTCAGACATTAGCTTCATTATCGTTGTTAAGTTATATAGCGCAGAAAACTGCATTATATGAAACTGAGTTAATAATGCCTGTTAGTAGATCTGTTGTTATGACAGTGGCTCAAGAAGTTATTAAAGAATCTTATTTAAAAGTGGGTAGAAGTGATTTATATAGAGCAGATAAGATTTTTTATTTAACAGATGATCAATTTGGGTATGCTGCGGCTGTTGATGGAATAATCTCAAGAGAAAAGCCAGGAGCTATCTTCTTAGTAGGAGCATTTTATGCAGAATCTTTAATACTAGCAGAAACTGGATTTTCTGCGGGAGCTATCCAGATAGCTGGCACAGCTATGATAACTCAATTACCGTTTTTTATTGCCGCTTGTGACTACGTATTAATTGGAGAAGAATTGTTTGCTGCTTCCGCTTATCTTTCTTCAGATATCATTGATAAAATAACTTTAAAAACCCAAGATATATCTAAAGCTATTGTTATGTCTTTTGTTTTATTTATAGCTATATTTAATAATTTATTAGTTAGCTTCCCTAATTTAGCTAATTTACCATTTTTTAATATTATTAACTTAATAATAAAAACATTCTTTACAAATAAATAAAATAAATGAATAAAATATAATAAAAAACTATGAAAAGGGAATTACCATTATTTATAACAGCGATAACGGGAATATTAATAATATTGAATTTTGTTTTTCCTGAATTAACTGGAGGTATTACTGAAACTCTTAGAGATTGGACTATTATGATAGCTTCTTTTGCTATACTTTTAGGTATCCTTAACTTAATAATTGTAAATTTAAGGAAATCTTTAGAGCCTATTACTCATTTAGAAGATAGAATATTTTCTATAATAGTTATTTTATCCTTAGTTTTAACAACTATAATAGGGCTAATTTATGGTATTAAATCTAATATTCAAAGTTTTGTGGTATTTAAAATTAATAATGATTATATATTTCCTTTAATTGAGACGGAATTTTTAAAAAGAGATACGAATATATTTACGGGAGTAATATTTAATAGTGTATATACTCCGTTAAATAGTGCGACTTTTTCGTTATTAGCTTTCTTTATAGCATCTGCAGCCTATAGAGCATTTAGAGCTAAAAATTTTGAAGCTTTAATTTTATTATTGTCTGCAGCTATAATTATGCTTGGTAGAGTACCTATCGGAGATTATATATTCTCTATTTTTGGAATAAAAATTAGTTTGATATCAGATTATATAATTTCTGTGCTTAATGCTGCTGCACAAAGAGCTATTTTAATTGCTATTGGGATTGGAACTATTATAATATCTTTAAAATTATTATTTGGAGTAGAAAAATCTCATATCGGAAAAGGTGATTAATTTTAATATATGGGATTGGTAAGTGCTATAATAGGCTTATTTAGAAAAATAACAAGAAGAACTATATTTTTAATAGTTGCTTTAACTTTATCTTTTAGTATTATATTTTCAAATGTTGCTTTTATTCAGAAAATAAATCTATATATTTTATCAAAGAGTATCTCTTGGACATCAGAAAAAGCTTATAATTATATAGAGAGTTTGCCTGAAGGTAGTGTAGTTTTATTGTCAGCGGATTATGCTCCTTCTACTAAAGTAGAAAATGATCCAGTAGTACAGGGATTTTTAATACAAGCTTTTAGAAAGAATCTAAAAGTTATAGCGATATCTTTATGGCCAGATGGGGCAGTATTACTTGAAAATAATATAAAAGCGGTTGCTTTGAAGATGAATAAAAAAGAAGATGAGGATTATGTTATAGGTGGTTATGTTGTAGGTGGTAGTGTTGCGATTGAGAAAATGGGGATAAATCTTAAAACTGCTATACCTTTGCTTAAGCATTCTAATGCAGAATTCTTAAAGAATATTAGGACAGCAAAGGATTTGAAATTAGTTTTTTGTGTAGCTGCGGGGGATTCTTTACAATCTTATGTAAAAATATTAGGAGCTAGGTATGGAGTTAATATTTCTGGGGGATGTACTGCTGTCATGGCTGCTGAAATGTATCCATATATTATGTCTAATCAATTAATCGGATTATTTGCTGGTCTTAAAGGAGCTTGTGATTACCAAATTTTAGAATTAAAAGATCAAATAGATCCTAATAATGTACCAGAATCTGTTAAAAATATGTTTGCCCAATCTATTATACATTTACTTATTGTAATATTTATTATTATTGCTAATGTAGTATATTTTTATGAGAGATATGAAATTAAAAGAAAAATAAAAAAATAGTTTATCTATCTAAAAATTTTATTTGATGTTATTAAAAGAAAATAATAAAAATTATACCATTTTTGAAAATTTATACGATAAGGAATTATTTAATTATTTTATTGATAATTTTCTTAATTTCAATAGAACAGTTGTATTATTTGGAAACTCTTTACTTTATAAAATTAATACTATTAAAAAAATAGATAATTATTTAAATTCTTTAAATATAAATACTGAAATGATTATATTAGATAATAATGTTTCAATAGATAGAATAAGATATTTATTAAATTTTGTAAATTTAAGGTCTCAGGATATTAAAATAGTTTTTATAGATTTAGATGTATTAAATATATACTCATTAAATGCTCTTTTAAAGACGATAGAGGAACCACCGACTAATGTTTTATTTTTCTTATCTAAATCTAATTATTTTATTTTACCTACTATTTTATCTAGAGCTTCTAAATTTAATGTTATCCCCAAAACTGAAGAAATTGTTAGTTTATTAATAAAAAAAATAAATCTCTCTTTAAGTTTAGCTGAGTTTGTATCTTTTGGATTAAATAATTCCTTAGAAGATATTGAATATTTTATTTCCAATTTCATTAATACTTCTAAAAAAGTAAAAAATATATTAGAAATTAACGAAGATTTTTATAATTTATTCCTAATGTTTTTAAATTTAAAAGAATATAATATAAATACTTTTATAGATATTTCTGAGTTATTTTATAAAAAATATGAATCATTTTATACTTTTAAAATAATCGTTAAATTTATTAGTTTATTTTTTAGAGATATTTTTATCTCTTTTTATAATGATTATTTTAATCAAAAGATATTTTTTAAAATGGTTTATAAAGATTGGGAAAATTATATTTTAAATTTTAAATTAGATAATACTTCTTTCTTAATTAAAGTCTCAGATTTTTTTAATAAATTATCTATATTTAATAATAAACAAAATTATCAAAAATTTAATAAACGAATTTTATATAGTTTTTTAATTTTAAGCATATATGAAATTTTAAAAGATTTTTATTATGGGAACTATAAATATAATTATTGATTTAAAAATTTTGAAATTATTAAAATTATTATTACGTTTATGATTATAAAAAAAATAATAAATTTATTATTATTTATTTTATTTTTTTTAATTTTTGTTATATTTTTTAAATTTTTTAATTTTAATAATTTTGTAGTATATTCTAATGATAATGATAATAATTTTATAAATAAGGGAGAAGAAAGTAATTTTATAATAGAGCCTGTTTTGATGTTTTTTTCTAATTCCCCTGAATATGTTAGCAATAATGGATATTTAATTAACGGTTATATTTCTTCTTTTACTCCTACTTTAATTTATTTTTATCATGTAAATAAATCAGAAGTTTATAAAGAATTAGTTATAAAGTTTTATAATGATAAAGTTAATGAAGTTTATATTGATGGGTTATTTAGTAGTGGAAGTGATTATTTTAAAGTGGGGGCTGATATAAATAATAAGATGTTAAAAAATTTTACTCCAAATTATGTTTCATTTGAAAAAGAATATATAATTAGAATTCCTTTTAAGCCTTATGAACTTTTATCGGGGTTCTTGTGGGTATTTTCTAATAATGGCTTTAATTTTGAATCACTTGTCATTAATAATAATGATAATATTAATTATAGATATTTACTTAAAACTGATAATAAGCATGTTAAAGGGATATTTGGAACAGGTAGAATTCTAACTTATTTACCAGAAAATCAAGATATAATTGTAGGAGATATTCCATTAGCTGGGATTGAAGCAAATATGTTATTAAAGGGTACTTATAAGGTTATGTATCATTTTGTAGTTAATAAATCTGTAGAGATTCATTTTAATCCAAGGGGAGGCCCAAGTAGACCAGCATTTGTTATCTATAATGAATTTAGTACTTCTTATTTTACTCAAGGTAAAATATACAAAGAATATACTGAAAATAAATTAACTAATAAAAATTACATAAAAGATTTTATTGTTATTCCAGAAGGTGCTTCCTATTATCCCGTTAGATATTTAATTAAATAGAAAAAATATGGAAAATAATATAGTTATAGGTATATATATATTAACTCTTATTTTAGAACTATTTTCTATTTATTATGTTTATAGGATAGATGGTATTAGTATATCGTTTTTGGGAAATTTTTTATTATATTATTATTTTTCTATTAAAAATAAATTTATTGACAATACTTTATTAATTTTAGCTATTTTAGTTATAAATATTTTGGTTTTTATTATAAAAGAATTTTTAGTTAATTTTAATGTTCCTAATTATATTAGATCTTTTAATTTAATTTCTAAATTGCTAACTTTACTTTTATTCTTTTTCATTACATTTTTAATTAACTTATTTAATTTATTTGATTCTATTTTTTACACTATTATTTTTATATTAATTTTATTATTTCATTATGTATTTCTTCAAAGAATTAGTTATGAAAAATTCTTAGAAGTTATTAAAAATAAATACAAAAATTCATTAAACATTTCTGATGAGGATATGGTTTTATTAGACGAAAAAATTAAATTTAATATTAATATACTACCTTTTAGTTCTATATTCTTGGAAGTGATGTTTTTGAGTATATTAATATTTTTGTATTCCATTTTTGATAAGTTTACAGGGTTTAAGTATATTTCGTTTTTATTAATTATTATTTCCTGTTTTTTATTTATAATTATAATAAGAAATTTGTATAATAAAAAATTATTTGATTTAAATTATAATTTAATTTTAGAGGAATTAAAAGGATATTTAGAAAAAGAAAAATTTAAAAAATTTGAATTAGAAAAAGAAAGTATTTTAAAGGAAAATGAGAATCTTAAACGGCAATTAGAAGCTATGTATGAATTTTATTCCAAAATAGATGTTAATTATTCTCTAAATGATATATATAAGAAATTACATTATAGTATAGAAAAGAGTTTATCTTTTTCAAAATTAATAATTTTTTTATATGATGAAGAAGAAAATTGTTTAGTATCTGTATATGGAGTTAATGTTGGTAATAAAGTTTTAAAATATAATATTGGAGAGAAAGCTATAGGGAGTTGTGTGAAAGAAAGACAACCAATTGTGTATCTAGGAGGCACTATTAGTAGCGCTATGGCAATATTTATGGATGATAGATCTTTTATTGCTTGCCCTTCTATAATTTCTGATAAAATAGTAGGGGTTATTTATATAGCTAGTAGTTATTCTAAGGCTTTTACCCAAAATGATATTGATTTTCTACAAGTTTTATCAAATCAATTTGGAGTATTTTATTTATATTATAAAGAATATTCAAAAACTTTAGATTTAGCTATAAAAGATGGATTAACGGGATTATATACTCATAGATATTTTCAAGAATTATTAACTCAAGAATTGGAAAAAGCTAAAAACTATAGTTATCCTTTAACTTTATTAATGATAGATACTGACAAATTTAAACAGTATAATGATACATTTGGGCATCCTGAAGGAGATAAACTTCTTAAAAATATTGCTAATATATTAACAAAAAATGTAAGAAAAAGTGATTATGTATGTAGGTATGGTGGTGATGAATTTGCTATTATATTGGTAAATACTAAGAAACAGGATGCATATTATATAGCTGAGCGCATAAGACAAAGCTATTCTAGTTTGAAAAAAGGGGATATCCAAGTGAGTGCTTCTATAGGAATAGCTTCTTATCCAGATGATGCTATAACTAAGGATGATTTAATAAAAAAAGCTGATACAGCTTTATATGAAGCTAAAAAAACAGGTAGAAATAAAGTAGTTTTTGCTTAACTTTTTAACTATGATACTAAATAAAATAAAAATTTTAGATTATTTTTATTTAATCGTTCCGTTTTTAGTTGTTTGGATTTTATTTCATTTTTTTTCAGTTATTTTGGGAATTTTACTCAGTTTTGCTAAGGAAAATAATATCAAAAATTTATTCTTTTTATTCAAAAGTTTTACTCTTGATAATTATATTAGTATCTTAAAAGACACTTTGTTTTGGGTATCTTTAAAAAATTCAGTAATATATACTTTGATTGTTTTTCCGTTGCAGTTTTTTGCTTTTTTGATAGCTTATTTTTTGTATGAGCTAACTATTTCTAAATTTCGTTTTTTAAATTATTTTTCTTATATTTCAAGGATTATATTATATTTACCTGTAGTTATTCCGTTAGTTAGCATAGGATTTGTTTTTAAAATTTTATTTAATGATGAAGGGATTATTAATCAGTATTTAGCTTTAGTTAATTTAAAGGTTCCGTTTTTATCCGATTATAAATTTGCTTTGTTAGTTTGTATGTTATTAACTTTTTGGAAAGGATTAGGATATTACCTAATTATTTATTTTTCTGGATTTTTATCAATTAATAAAGAAATAGTAGAAAACGCTATTATTGAAGGGTTTAATAGGTATAATTTACTCTTAAAGATATATTTTCCGTTATCTATTGGTAATATTTATTTTTGTTCATTTTTATCATTTATTGCAGCTTTAAAGATATTCATTGAAATTTATGTATTAACTGAAGGTGGCCCGGGAATTTCTACTTATACTTTAATGATGTATATTTATTCAAAAGCATTTATGAGTTATGATATTAATTCTGCTGCGGCTGCTTCTACTTTATTATCTATTATTGTTATTATATTTACACTTTTTATATTTAAAAAACAACTTTTTTATTACCAATAATTTTACTCAATTATAATTTACAAAGATTATTTTATATTTTATCGTAATATATATAATGGAGAGAAAAAATTAGAATATTTAATTTTTTTTATTTTTAAATTTTAAATTCTTAATGTTTAGTAATGTTAGAAAAGTATTATAAAGAAACTAAAAAATATATTTATAATTATATTTCGAAGTACATTTCTAATAAAGAAGATGTTGAAGATTTAATTAGTATTATTTTCACTAAATTTATAGCTAAATATAATTTAATAAAAGATAAAGGCGAAAATTTTGTTAAAAATTATCTTTTTAAAATAGTAAAGACTAAGTTAATAGATTTTTTTAGAATAAATAAAAAATATCAGAATTATGAACTAATTTATAATATAAAAAAAATGGAAAATATTGACTTAGATGAGTATGTTCAAAATAAGTTGTTAATAGAAAAATTATTATCTAAATTAGATAAGGAAGAAATTGATATATTGGTTTTAAAAATTGTAGATAATTTAACTTTTAAAGAAATAGCCAATCTTAAAAAATCAAATATAAATACTATTATATGGAAGTTTAATAGAATTATTCAGAAATTACAAAAAATTAAAGATCAGGAAATAAAGGAGTAAAATTTTTTTATATTAATTATTAATGAAAAAGGAGATTTTTATATATTATAAAAAATTAATAATAAAAGGTTTATATTTTGAGGCTCATGAGTACTTAGAAAGCTATTGGCGAAAATTTAAAAAAAATACTAAAGAATATTATTTCTTTAAAATTTTTATACAATTAGCAGCTTTATTTTATAAAATAAAAAAACAAAATAATCTAAAAGGAGCAAAAAAAATAATAAAAAATTTATATAAAAATATTTATCATTTTACAAAATTTTTTACTTTTTTATAATTTTTAATTTAAATTAATGAAAAAAAATGTATTAAAACTAGTAAAACTTTTTAGTTTTATATTATTAATCTTAGTTCCTTCTAGTTTTTTCCTATTTCTTTATTTTTCCAATTATACCTATAAATTTAATAGCAAAACACTTAATTATAAACTTTTAGTAAAAGATTTTAATAATTTTTATATAGATATAAATATAGATTTATCTAAATATACTAAAGATGAAATATATACAGCTATATTTAAACTTTTGAAAAGAGAAAAGAAGAAGCCAGAAAATGTTTATGAACAATTTAATACTTACATATATAATGAATTAAATAAAAATTCCTTAAATTATCCTGATACTTTCTTATTTTTTAATGAAATTATAAATACACAAATAAACAAAAACTATTTTTTGAAATATTATTTTAATATTTTAAAAATCCTTAATAAAAATAAGATTAATTTATACATAAGAGTAAATTTATATAATTTAAAGAATTTTAAGAAAAATTTATATGATGTAATAAATGAGAAAATATTAGTAAATGAAAATGAAAAACTATTTTTTGAAAAATTAGGAGGAATAGCTTTATTTAATTTTTTCCCTGATGATTACTTAGAAAATATTGATGCTGTAGTTATTATCAAATTAAACTATTTAAAAAAACAAAATAATTTCATTATAGAAAATATTGATTTTAAAATGAAAAATAAATATTTAAAAATTACTGCCTTATTTAATCCCGAAAAAGCTAATATAGATTTTTATTCTATTGTAAATAATATTAACTTAATAAATGATTTTAAAATTTATAATTTTAGTTATCATTTTAGATTTAACTCGTTTCCTGTTTTTAATATAACTTTTAAACTAAATTTACCATTTTTATTTCTTAAAAATAATTATTATAGTATTTCTTTAAAAAATTTAAATACTTATTTAAATTTTATTTTTAAAGATGAATTTAATTTTAATTTTTCCTTTAAGGAATTAATTTTTTATAATAATAATAATAGGATTAGTAAAGTAAATATTAATAGTTTAAATCTAAATTTACTTTTTTATTTTAATGATTTTATTGTCTCAAAAATTAATATTGATAAGATAATTTTTAATAGCTTAAATAATAAAAGTAATTTTTTAAATAATACTAAATTATTTTTAAGAATATTTTTTAATAAAAATTTTGATAATTCAATTGAAAATAAATTTGTAATTTTTGGAGATGAAATTAATATTAATTTTAATAATAATTTAAAGTTTAATTTTAAGGATATTATATGTTATATAAATAATATTGATTATAATAAAAGATATTTTGATTTGGATTTTGCTAGTAAAGATTATAAGTTTAGCTTAAATCTAAAAAATAATAAATTTAATTTTTTATATTTATTAGATAGTGGGGATTATGGAGTAATAAGTAATGATAATGATAATTTTTTTGGAATTTTAAATTTTTCTATCTTAAAAGTATATCATTTTTTATCTATTTTAAAAGATAATCATACTTTATTTTCATTTAATAACATAAATAAGATTTTTAATTTTATTAATAAAAATTTTATTAAAGAATCTGAAAAGGGTTTTATTGTTTTTAAAGATATATATAAAAATAGATCTCAAAGATCATTTGAAAACTATTTTAGTAAGTATGTTTTTGCTATTTTATTTCCTAATATTTTCTTTAATGGATATTTAGACTTTAATAATGGTAATAATTATAGTTTAAATGCAATTTATGCTTTTTATGATATAAATTTTATTGAGAAGTTATATACTAATTATATTAATGATAGTTTTTTAAAGTTAGTTAATTTAGATCTTATTTATAAGTCTATTTTATTTGGAAATATTTATTTAAATAGAATTAATAAGAATTTTGATTTTTCCATTAGCTCTTTTTTATTTGATAATGAAAATGTTTTTATTAATTCTTGTTTAAAAATTAATAATTTTAAAATTTATAGTTTAAATATTGTAGCTAATATATTTAATAATTATTTTTCTATTTTTTCTAATGACTTTAGATATTTTAATATTTCTGGAAATATTTTTAATTTTAATAATTTAGTTTTATTAGACAAACAATTTTTTAGTAATAATTTAAATATTAAAGAATTAAGTTTTAATTTTTCTTTAGATTTTAATATACTTGATAAAAGTGTTTCTAATTTTTATATATTTATAGATAAACTATCCTTAGTTTATAATTTAAATAAAAGAATAAATGATTATCTTTATATAGCATTAAATAATTTATTTATTAAAATTAACAAAGATCTTAATTTTAGCAATATTAAGTACTTGGTAAGTAGCAATATAATTAATACTATTAAAATTTTAGCAGATTGGACTTTCTTTAATAATAAAGTTATGTTTATTGGAAATTTAAATATAAATCATTATTATAATAGAAGTTTAGAAAAAATAAAGCTGTTTACTAATAAAATATTAAATAATAATATTGATATTTTTATTAATATTTATGATAGTTTAAATGATTTAAATATTAATATTGTTTTAAGTGTTTTGAATAACAATGATAATTATTATATATTTAATGGGATTATTTGTTTTTTAAATGAATTCTTTTTAGTAAAAAATGTAATTAGTTATTTTGATATTAGGATTAATTTAAATTATAATAGTTTTTTAATTAATTTTGCCGATTTTAAAGGAAATTTCTTATTGAATACTTTACTTAATAATATAAAAAAAGAATACTTATTCAATTTTTCTTTAAATATCCAAAAAAAGAATGATAATTATTTAACTAATTTATTTTTAGGATATAATTTAGTAAATAATATAGATTTTATTAAACTAAATTTTATTACAACTTTAAATGTTAATGATATTCAAAAAGATATAAATAATATTATTTCTTTATTTAAGTTAAAAAATAGTAGGGAAATTTCTAAGTTTATTTATAAAAGTAATTTTTTAAGTAATATTAATAAAATTTGGGAAAAAACTTATTTTAATTTAACTTTTGATAGCTATTTTTTTGATATTTTAAACTATTTAAAAAATAATTATAATTTACAATTTTTAAAATTTATGTATTTAAAAGAATACAATGCAAAATTAATAAAAACCTCTGAATTTTTCCTTTTTAAAATAAATTCAATAAGTGATAATAATATAAATGATAATAATATTATAGGATTAGATTTTAATCTAAGTAGTGATAAGAAAAATACTTTTTTATATTTAAATTACTTTTTTGATAAAATGAAATTATTAGATATTTCCTTAAAAATTAAAAATTATTCTTTACTTTATATCCCTAATTTGTTAGCAATTAATAATAAGAATATTAATCTCTCTATAAATTTATATCCTTTTAGTTTAGTTTTAATGAATTTATATTCTAATATTTTATTTGATGCTAATTTTGAATTTTTCTATAATTTAACTAATGATTTTTATAATGGAAATAATAATATATATGATAAATCTATTTTAAGTTTTGATTTTGATGGTACTATTTTTATTGATAATTTTAAAAAAATAAATAAAATAAAAATTAATTCTATAATATTTAATCTAAACTTAAATAATCTTTATATTTTTAGCTTTAAGGAATTTAAAATAATTGATTTTAATTTAAATTCTGATTTGGATTTAAAATTTGATAATTTATATATTAATTTATCTGAAATTACTAATAAAGAAAAACTATATGAAATATTTAATAAAGCAATAAGTAGTAATACATTTTTAGATTTTAATATTGATTTTAGATTTTACTTTGCTAACCTTAGTCCTTTAGAATTCTCTTTAGAGCCTGTTTATTTAGCTTCTTTTAATAATGTTAATATTACTTTATTACAAAATAAATATTTATGTAATTTAGATATTAATTTACCACTTGTTTTATTTAAAATTATTCCATATTTTGAAAAATATTATCAATTGTTAAATAGTAATAATAACAATAGTTTAAATGAATTTTTAAATTCTATATTTATTTCCTTTAGTTTAAAAAATTTCTATATTGATAAAAATGCTATTAACTTTAATAAAAAAGATAGTTTATTTAGCATTTTAGAATTAATTTTATATGAATCTAAAATTAAATTAAATGCTCTTTTATTTTATTATAATTATGAATTTAATTTTAATATGTTTTTAAGTAAGGATTATAATTTAAATTTAAAAATTGATTTATTTGAAAATAGCAAAAATATTGGATATGTTAATTTTAACGATCTTCCCCTAAAGAAAATAATGAGTAATGGAATGAATTTTAGTCAGATATTAAGAAATACAGAAGCTTTTATAAATGATTTTGATTTATTAAAAGAATTTCTTAATTCTACAGGAAACTTTAATTTAATCTTTAGGAATTATAATCTAACTATAAATTTTAAACAATTTAATTTTAAGTATATGAATAATAATACAAAAATAGATGGTAATCTAAGTGTTAATTTTGAAAACAATTATTTTTATTTTGAAAAAATACCTGCTATTTTCATTAATAATAGCATTGTTAATTACACCATAAATACTAATAATGGTGAAACTTTACTATCTTTTAATATAGATTTAAAAAATATAAATGCTGGTATTTTTAATTATAAAGGTAATGCTAATTTTAATGGATCTATTCTATTTAAAAATAATAGATTAGAAATATCCATATTTTCAAGTATAAATAAAGGAGAATTACAAATAATGAAATCCACTTCTAAAAATAAAAAATTATTTTTATATAATTATATAACTAAATTAAATGTAAGAATTAATGGCAAAAATATAAGAAATAGAAACATAATATGGGATGTTAAATTTGATTCTAATTTAGATATAAATTTAAAACAAATGAAAATAAATGGGAATTTAAAAATAAATAAAGGGACTTTAAGACTAAATGATGGTATTTACAGAATAATACAGGGTAATATAAATTGGGATAATAACTTGTATGGAGATATGTATATATTAGCTCAAAAGTTAGGGACTACCCCTTTTGATTATAAATTAACTTTTGTAAAAGGAAATCTTAAAGATTTTATTATATCTAATTTCAATTTATATCAAGATGAGAAAAATCTTCAGGAATTTAATTTATCTAATATAAACAATTTAAGTAGTAGTTTATCTTTTGGATTAAATGATTTTATGGGATTAGATATTATAGATTATAGCAATAACAAAACTATAGGATATATAAGAGTAGGGAAAGAAATCATTAAAAATATTTTTGTTTTTTATTTAAGAAAATTAAATAAATCTAATTTTGAAAATTTGGATTATGATTATTATATTTCTGTTGATTATTTAATTAAAAGGTTCTCTAAAGGTGTTTTACTTATTAACTCTACTTTTTATAATAATTCTAAAACTAATTTTGGATTTATTTTTGTTTATGGGTTTTAAGATGCTTTTTTGATTTAATTCATTTTTCTTCTTTGTAAGAATTATTTTATATTTTTTTTACAATTATTTTATATTTTTTTTACAATTTGCTTTATAATAAGTAATATGAGTTATCTAAAAAATTGCATAAATAAATTTTTAAGGAAAAATTTTAAAGGACTTACTATGGTAGAGGTTTTAGCAACTATTATTGTTTTATCTCTTATTATTTTAGCTCTTATTTCTACTGCTTATTATATATTCCTATCTTTTGAAGAAATATCAATTAAAGGAGTTATTAGAAGAAAAGTAGATGAATACTATCATTCCCACATTTTTACTAAATATTATTTATATAATGATTATTTAGGGACACTTACTACAAATATTGCTCCTTTTTATACATCTACTAATAGTGTAATTATTTCTGGTACTACTGGAGTTACTAATTCTAACAATCCTATTGAGCCTAGTATAGAATTTACTAACAGGTTAAATAACAGTAATATAGGTATAAATTTAGCTTCATTGTTAAAGGATATGATAGTTGCTTTTAATAGTGATGACTGGGTAAAATCCCAAGGGATTCAAATAAACTCAGTAAGTGCTACTATTTTATCTACATTGGGATTTTACAAAATAATAGAAAGTATTAATTTTTTTGGTAAAAAAAAATATACTTTTTATCTTGTTAGTACATTAGATAAAATAAAAATAGATTTTTCTTTTCAAAAAAGAAACAAACATCAGTTTAATATGTCTTTTAATTTCTATATTGTTAATAATATGAAAAATAAACTGGGTCCCGATAGAGTAATAGATGATGATAGAAATACTGACAAAACTTTAAATAACGGACCTTCTGTATTTTCTATAACTACTTCTAACTAAAATTAAGAAATGAGAATAATAATAAAAAATATTTATTTATTCTAAATAAGAATAATTTATTTAAAAGCATATATATTTTTTTCAGACATGAATTCTTTGATTAGATTAATTAATTCATTTTTATGTTCAAGATTATCTCTATAGAATTTTTCATCTGTATTTATTACTAGAATTGGAATATTTAATTTAAATTTATTTTCATAAAGGAATTGATCATAAAATTTATTAAGTCCGTCTAAATACTCAAAAGTTATTCCATCGTCTTGGAGTTCTATTTCTCTACTTCTTTGTTTAACTCGATTAAAAAGTGATTGAGTAGATGCTCTTAAGTATATGATAAACGAAGGTTTTTTAAGTAGCTTTTCTGATAAGAAGTCAAACCATTTACAATAGCTATCCCATTCTCGTTGGTTCATATACCCACTTTCATATAAGTATCTTGCAAAAACGTATCTATCTGAATAAACTGATCTTTCTAATAATAAGTTTTCATTAGTGTTATTTTGAGCTTCCATGTGTCTTATTGCTCTGATTGTAAAAAACTCCCATTGAGTAGAATATGCCCATCTTTTTTTATCCTGATAAAATAAATCTAAAAAATTATTTTCATACCATGGTTCGTCTACTGGTAAAAAATTTAGTTCCTTTGAAACTATATTTAATACTGTACTTTTATAAGCACCTATATTTCCATCTATTATTGCAAACACTCTATTCACCCCCATAACCACCACTACCTGTTTTATATTACTTTATATTATTTTTTTACTGCTTTTTTTATTTTTTACTAATTATATAATTCTAATTAACTTTATTATAAACCTCCCTTTTTTATAAAATGCTTGAATTTTAGATACTTGAAAATATTGAAAAAAGTCAATATAATAGTTCAATACAATTAGAAGGATATTTTATCTTTTTTTATAAATATTATATAGGAAATAATTAAAATTAAAATGATTTTAATTTTAATTTTAATTTTAATTTAAAAAATTTTATTTATTTTATGAAAGAGTTTTATTTTTTAATAATTGGTTTTATATTAGGATTAGCTTTTTATCCTTTAATTAAAAATTACTTGCTTAATAAAATTACTGATAAATTTACTGATAACAAAAAAGTACAGCAAGATATATTAAAAGAAATTTATAAATCTAATAAAGAAAATAATATATTAACTATAGATATTTTACATAAGAAGATTAATATTCCTATTTCTAATTTGTTAAAAATTCTTAGTAAATTAATTTCCTTAAATTATGTTTATTTAAGTGATAATGATATAAGATTAACAAACAAAGGCAAAGAAGAAGCAAAAGATATAATAAATAAGCACAGATTATTGGAAAGTTATCTCTTTGAAAAAACTTCTACTAAATTAAAAGACATTCATAAGATAGCCGATAAAAAAGAGCATCTATTTAATGAGGAACAGATAGGTATAATTAAAAATGAGCTTAGTAATCCTTGTATAGATCCACATGGAGATATATTAGATGAAAATATATTAGATGAAAATATTACTTCTTTTTCTAAAGTAATTACACTCGGGTATTGCCAAGAAAATGAAATATATATTGTTAAACACATAGAAGATGAACCTGCTGAAATTTACGAGCATTTAGTTAATCTTGATTTGGCTCCTTTTGATAAAATAAAGATTATTAAAATTAATAAAGATTATATTAGTATAATAAATGATAAAGGAAAAAAAATAGATATTGTTCATTTTTATGCTAATAACATTTTTGTAAATAAAATAGAAAAAAATGAAAAAATACAAAATTACTTTGATTTTTTGTTAAATCATGAAATTATTACCTTAAATAAATTAAAACTAAGGAATCCAGGGTTGATTGTTGGTTTGTCTTTTTATATAAGAGGAATTCAAAGACAAAGGCTAATGGAATTAGGATTTATTAAAGGAAATGTTGTTATCCCTATGTATAATAATTCTATAACTGATGATCCAAGAGCTTATAAAATTAAAAATAGTATTATTTCTTTAAGAACAGAGCAAGCTTCTAAAATATATGTCCTTGATTTACTTAGTTTAAATAATATTAATCAAGAAAAAATTAAGGAGTTAATAAATGTTTAATAATTCTGATAATAATAAATGTGAAAATTGTAATATAAATAAAATAAATATAAAAAAGATTACAAAAATAGATTATGTAATTGTTTTAGTAGGGAATCCTAACGTGGGAAAATCTACTTTATTTAATTATTTAACTAAATTGAATGTAAGAGTAGGTAATTGGCCAGGAAAAACTGTCCTAAAATATGAAGGTTATTTCGAATATAAAAATAAAATATTTAAAATAATTGATTTACCAGGTACTTATTCTTTATTATCAATAAGTCAAGATGAAGAAATAACTAGGAATTTCCTATTATTTTCTAATTATGATATAGCTATCTTTATATTAGATGCTACTAATATTGAAAGAAATTTATTACTTTATTTTCAAATTGTTGAAATAACTAATAAAGTAGTAATAGCTTTAAATTTAATTGATGAAGCAAATAGAAAAGGAATTCATATTGATTTAGAGAAATTACATAATAAACTAAAGGTTCCTATTGTTCCTATTATAGCTCAAACAGGATACAATGTTAATATCTTATTAGATCAAATAATTAATATAATAGATAATAAAATAGAAATAAAACCGACTAAAATTAAATTTAATGAAAATATAGAGTATTTAATAAAGGAAATAGAAAACGATTTGATAACTAATTATCCAGAGCTATCTAATTTTGAAAATTTAAGATGGATTGCTATAAGATTACTTGCTGGGGATAACTTTATAAAGGAACTTATATCTAAAAAAATACTCCATAAATTTTTAACTAAACAAGAAAATGTATTTAATAAGATAATAAAAGCTTAATTATGGAAATAACAGCTATTGTTGGATTATCAAAAAATGTCGGAAAAACTACTTTTTTAAATAAATATTTAAATGAAATAAAGAACAGTAATGATTTTTTATTAACAAGTATAGGTTGGGATGGAGAATTAGTTGATCATATCTTTGGGATCCCTAAACCACCCATTAAAATATATAAAAATAATATCATCGCTACTTATCAAAAATTAGTTAATTCTTCTTTTAAAGAATTATTTTTAACAGAAATAGATAATTTCTTTTTGGGTAAATTAGGAGTTTATGTATGTATAAATGAGGATTATGTTCAAGTTGCTGGACCTTCTTCTTCTACTGAATTAGAAATTTTTATTAATTCTATTTTTAAAAATAACTTAGATATTTCAAGGTTAATTTTAGATGGTGCTGCTGATAGAAGGTATATTTTATCCTTTGCTGATAAAATTATTCTTATAACAGGGCCTACTTTCTCTAATGAATATAATACCCTTTTAAGAGCTACCGTTGCTTTTATTAAATTATTTTTTCTACCTACAGCTAATCCTAATTCTAATAATAATTTCCTTTTTCTTTCTTCTTTAACAAGTATAACTAATTTAGATAAAAATAAAAATTACTTGCTAAATGATCCTGGGAAGATTGTTATTAAATTTGAAGAACTGTTTTATATTTTGGATAGGTATAAAATATTTTTAAAAAAGAAACCTGATTTAGAAAAAATAGTTTTAAATTCTTTTGATGCTAATGAATTAAAATTTTCTATTGACCCTATTTTATTTAAACAAGATATCCTTAAATTTTTTCCAACTTTAGAAAATAAAATTTATCTACTTTGATTTTAAATTTACCTTTAGTAGTTTACAATTTTAATTAGATTAAAAATTAATTTTTGTTTATATTTTTTTAAAAAGGGATTTTATATAAAAAATTTAAAATAATAAAAGGAGGGTAGGATTTTGAAGAATAATTTAACTAAAAAAGATAAAAATAAAAGAGGTACAATTCATATTAGTAGTTTAGATAATTATTATAATTTTAGTTTTTCTATTTTTAGTAATGCAAAAAATAGTGATTATTATCAAGAAGAAGAAATTAGATTATCATCTTCACAAATATTAGAATACATATCTATTTATAAAACTACGAAAGACCAAAATTTATTTTTAACTAAAATTTATCCCTTATTTACAAAAGTAATTAATAAAATAGCTTTTAAATTTAAGGATAATTGTAAAGATATTTCAATTGAAGACTTAATTCAATGTGGATATTTAGGATTAGTTAAAGCTATAGATAACATAGATATAGATTATGTTAAATCTAATAATTTAAATCCTATTACATTTATTTATTCTTATATAGAAGGAGAAATTAGACATTATATAAGAGATAAAACTGATTTTATTAAAATTCCTAGAACAATAAAGAAAATTTATTATAATATTCATAACTTGCTTTCTAAAAATCCTAATTTAACTATTTCTGAAATTTCAGAAAAACTAAATATAAAAGAGGAATCTATAATAGAAATTCTAAATCTACCTACTAAAAAAGAAATTGATATAAATAAAATTAAATCTAAAAAACTAAAAGATTTTGATTTATCAATAGAAGATAAAATATTTTTAGAGCAATTCTTAGAAAAATTAACAATAGCTGAAAAAATTATATTTAATTTATTATTTAAAACAGACTTAACTAAAGTAGAAATATCTCAAAAATTAAATATAACTAGAAAAAAATTATATAATATTATTAACTCTATCAAAGATAAGCTTAATCAAAAATTATTCTAATAAATCCAATTGTTTTATAAGTAATGAGCTTAGGTGTGTTTTATTAATTAATTTTTTAAATAAAAAAAATGGAAGATAATATTTTTAAACAGAAAGTAAAGGAAATAGTGGATCTTTTTAGTTCTAATGAGTTTGAATTAGCTATTTTTAAAGCAGAAGAATTTAAAAATCAGCTAAATGAAAATGATGAAATAGAATTTATTAATTGTTTAATTAATGTAATCAAGGCTACTTCTATTATAAACTCTAATGGGGATTTAAAAGAAGCTTATCAATTGTTATTTTATTCCTATGATAAACTTAAATCTTTTAGACCATTTTATAAGGGTTTAAAATTAGAAAACTTTATTAATTCTATTCAGGAATCTATAGCAGAAATTAAGAGCTATTTATAAATATTATAAATAAATTAAATTTTTAATAAAATTTATGAATAGTGAGAACCTTTTTGTAGGTATAGGTTTTGATAGTCATAGATTTAAAAAAGGTAATGGATTAATATTAGCAGGTGTTTTTATACCTTTTGATAAATCATTTGATGCACATTCTGATGGTGATATCGTTTGTCATTCAATTATTGATGCCATATTAGGAGCTTTACCTATTGAATTTGAGTATAATAATATTGGAACTATTTTTCCTGATAATGATCCAAAATTTAAAAATGCTAATAGTTTAGAATTACTAAATACTGTTGTTACTAAAATATCTAATGAATTTCTTATTAATAATTGTGATGTAATTGTTGTTTTACAAGAACCAAAATTAAGAGATTATTTGAATGATATGATATCTAATTTAAAAAGGATTTTAAAAACTGAAAGGGTAAATATAAAACCAAAAACAGGGGAGTTTATGGGATTTATTGGTAATAAAGAGGGTGCTGCTGCTTTTTCAGTTATATCTATTTCAAAGAAAAGGAGTTAAAATTTATGAACGTATATGATATTTTACATAAAAAAAGATGGAATAAGAAGTTATCTGATAAAGAAATAGATTTTATGATAAAAAAATTTTATTATTCAGAGATTCCTGATTATCAGATGGCTGCATTCTTAACAAGTATTGCTATAAATTCTTTAACAGAAGAAGAAACTTTTTATTTTACAAAATCTATTATAGAAACTGGGCAAATAATGGATTACTCCCAAGTTCCTGGTATAAAATTAGATAAACATTCTACAGGTGGGGTAGGGGATACTGTTAGCTTAATAGCTATCCCTATATTGGCAACTTTTAATATAAAGTTACCAAAATTATCAGGTAGAGCTTTAGGACATACTGGAGGAACTATCGATAAGCTAGAATCTATCCCTAATTTTAATGTAAATTTAAATAAAGAAGAAATGATAGATTCCTTAAATAAAGTAGGTGCTTTTATTGCTTTACCTTTAGACTTAGCAAGTGCTGATAAAAAAATATACGCCTTAAGAGATTTAACTGCTAATGTTGATAGTATCCCTTTAATCGCTTCAAGTATAATGAGTAAAAAAATCGCTGCTAATAGTGATATTATCGTTTTAGATGTTAAATATGGGAATGGTGCTTTTATGACAGATTATGAATCTGCTATTAATTTATCTAAAACTATGCTTAAAATTGGTAAATACTTTAATAAAGTTATTGGAATTATTATTTCTGATATGAATGAAATGCTTAATAGTTATATTGGAAATTATTTAGAAGTTGTTTCTGCTATATCTTTTCTTAAAGGAAATTATAACAATTTTAATAAATTGAAATATGTTATTTTATCAATATGTTCATTATCTTTGTATTTATACGAAAACTATGAGCAATTACAAAATAACAAAGAACTTAAAGAAATAAATATTCAAGAATTATTAGATAGATACGAAACTAAAATAATTAAAAAAATTGATAGCTTAGAACCTTTAAATAAATTTAAGGAAATTATAGAAAATCAAAAAGGAGATTCGAGTATAATCAATGATGAATATAAGTATTTTACTCCAAAGGTTATTTTTGATTATTATTCTAAAGTAGAAGGATATATAGATTTTATTGATACTTATAATTTAGGATTAGCTGCAGGAATTTTAGGTTTAAGTAGAAAAACTAAAGAAGATGTTATCGATAATAATTCAGGAATTATTATGTATAAGAGATTAGGTGATTATGTTAAATCAGGCGAGAAATTAATGACATTATTTGCTAAAGATCAGCAATCCTTAGAAGAAGCTCTTAAAATTATAGAAAACTCTATCAAAATTCAAAAGAATTATTCTAATTCCATTAAATATATTTATAACTCATTTTTTATATAGAAACTATTTTTTACATAAACAATAGTAATTTTTTTATTTAACAACTTTTTTACATTTTTTATATTTTTTTTATTTGTTCTTTTATTATTATTTAAAATAAATAATAAGAAAGGAGAATTATTATGGATAAATATTATATAAAAGACAATAATAATTTAATTGCTATATCTAATAAATATATAGATTATGCTAAAAATATAGATGTTAATAGGGATCATATTTTAGATGATAATGAAATTGTTGATTTCTTAGTAAAAAATGATGATTTTAAAATTTATGCTACTGATAAAGGAATAGAATTTGTTAATAAAGATAATATTATACAAGATTTTAAACTATTTTTAAGAGATAAAATAAAAGGGCCAGATTTTATAAGAGATTATAACCAAATTATAAATAAGATGAAAGAATTAGAACAAAAATATCCTGATAAAGTTAAGTTAGAATATTTAGGTAAAACTTTTGAAGGAAGAGATATAGTTGCTATGAGAATAAGTAAAAACATCAATGATGAAGAAGGTAAGAAAAAAAGTATCTTAATAACAGGATTACATCATGCAAGAGAATGGGCTACTGGGGAATCCGCACTTAATATTGCTGAAAAACTCTTAGAATCTAATGATAACGAACTTAATAATTACCTTAACGATTTAGATATATATATTTTACCTGTAGTTAATCCAGATGGTTATGAATATTCTTTAAAAGAATATGCTTGGTGGAGAAAAAATAAAAAGACTTTTGAAAATGGAATGGGAGTGGATTTAAATAGGAATTACTTTACTCCAAAAGATCCTACTTTGTATAGACAACCAAATGATAAGCCTGATAATACTTGGGATGATTATGGTGCAAGTGATAGTGTTTACTCCGATACTTACAGAGGCCCATATGGTAATAGTGAAGAGGAAATTAAAGCTATTACTAAATTAGTTAATTCTAAGCATATTGATACTGTTATAGATATTCACAGCTATGGTAATATGATATTATATCCGTGGGGATATACTAATAACCCTACTGAAATAGATCAAATTTATGAAGAAGTTGCTAAGGAAATGAACAGCTTTGTAAATAATAGTTTTAGAGTTATGCAAGCTATTAAATTATATCCAACTACAGGTAGTAGCTTAGATTATCATCATAAGGAAGGTAGATTTAGCTATACTTTTGAAATAGGAAATAGCTTTTTTCCAAAATCTAAAGAAGAACTAGATAGCCAAAAGCAAAAGGTTTTAACCATGGTAAAAATATTTATGAAAAATTTATCAGCAGGAAAAATCCCTACTCAAAAGTATATTGTATCTAAATAACGGCTTTAGATTTAATTTATGATGATACACTTTTTATAATGAGACTTTCAAAATTATAGACTAATATAATAAGGGGGATAAGGGCGATAAAAGAGGCTGCCATAATGCTACCCCATGGGATCTCAAAATTTGAACTAGCACTTACTAAGGTAACTCCAACTGCTAATGTTCTTTTCAATTCACTATTAGTTAAAGTTAAAGCGAATACAAATTCATTCCAATATCCTATAAATTGAAGGATAAATATACTAATTAATGCTGGTTTTATTAAAGGCAAAACTATTTTAAATATTATTTTCAATCTACTAAACCCATCTATTAATGCAGCTTCTTCATATTCTTTGGGTAACTCGTTTATAAATTTAGAAAACAATAATATACTAAATGGTAATCCTAAGGAAGTGTAAACTAAAATTAAACCAGTTAATGTATTAAATAATTTTAATCTAACTATTATATCGAAAATTGGAACAATTATAAATACCCCTAAAATTAGTACAACATTAAAAAACAATAGGATATTATTTAATAAGTTTTTAAATGGTATATTAAGTCTGGTTAAAGCGTATGCTGCTAAAAAACTTAATAAAGTATTTATACTAGCTGAAAATAAAGATACTATCACACTATTTATAAAATAGTTTCCTATATTCATTGTTTTTAAAATTTCTATATAATTTTTTAAACTAAATATTATCTTATTTTGAGGAATATAAGAATTAGGAATTAAGGAATATATAAATACTAATAATAAAGGAAATAAACTATAAATTACTAAAAATAATGATATTAAATAAAAAGCTATTTTGTTTTTTTTCATATTTTTTAAATTTTTTTATACTTTTTTAGATATAATAAATGAATAAATTTTTTTATTTAATTTAAGCCATTTTTTTAAGTATTTTGTTTGATAATTTTCATCATAAAATCCTAATATAAATTTCTCTATTTTATAAATATTTAATGTTTTTAATTCTTGGATTATGTAATCTCTATATTTATCACAATCTGTAGCAATGTAAATTAAAGCGTTATTAGTTAGTTTAGGATATATTAATTTAAAAAATTTTTTATTTAGTAATCTTCTATTTATATGTGCTTTTTTGGGATAAGGATCAGGGAAATTTATTATTAATAATTCTACTGAATTATGAGGTATATAAAAGTAAAAAACAAATTCTGCTAAACCTTCTATTAATTTTACATTATCTATTTTATTTAGAACCAACTTTTTAGATACTTCTTTAACTAAGCTTTGAGATCTTTCTATTCCTATTATTGTTTTATCTTTATTATTTTTTGCAAAATTTATTAAAAAATCCCCTTTCCCAAAACCTATCTCTATATATAAATTGCTATCTTTGTTAAATAATTCTTTTGTTTCTATGAATTTAGGTTTTAAGAGTAAATAAAAATCATTTAATTTAGGAAAGTGATTGAAAGGGAAAATAATGTGTTTATATGGGTTTATTATTTTTAGAGTCATTATTTCCATTTAATTATTGTGTAGTTTATTTATTGATATTTGCGGCTGGTGGGAGTTGAACCCACAACCTTGTGATCCGAAGTCACATGCTCTATCCAGTTGAGCTACAGCCGCTAACATTACATTACCTACAATATATTTATTATCTAAAGATTATCCTTTCTACTTGATCCCCTATAATTGGTAACTTATAGAATTCTTCATTATATGCTTTTACTGCTAAAAATATCACTAATCCTAACAATATAAACCCATAAACAGTTAAAAATAAAAATATAAAACAACTAAAGATACTTCCAATATAACCTAGATAATTTAAAAAACAGCTAAAAAATGAGAAAAATATTGATATTATAATGTTTATTAAAACTAAAAATAAACATTGTAAAGAATGGAATCTAATTAATCTATTTTCTGGTTCTAATAATAATAATATACCAGGTACTATTCCTAAAGTTATGAGGCCTAGGTAGGATAATGCAGCTAAGATTCTATGATCTATTCCTGTTTTTGTATTCATTATTTTTTTTTCACCCCTATGCTTTATATTTAAAAATTCTATTAAGTTAATTCCTTTATTATACTTTTAACTTGAGCAGTTATGTTAGCTTTAAAAGCATAAATAGGCTGAGTTAATTCATATTTTATATATATATCTTCTAATATATATTTGAAAACTTCTTCTATTTTTGAATCAAAATTATCTAAATTAATTTTCGTTTTACTTATATATTCTAAAAATTTTTTAGTATATAATTCTAAACTTTGATAAGATAATTTAATAAAATCTTTAACATCATTAAAACTTGTAAAATACATTATATGAGGTAATAAAAAATTATTTATTTTTTTATCTATAATAAATTCTTCTTGGAATTTTATGTTGTTTTTGTAATGGATATAGCTTGTTAAGAATTCTGGTAATACAAATGTAAATTTATGATTAGGTACTCCCATGCTTTCTCCCATTATTAATACATTTTCTTTAACAAAATAATAACTAACACTATCTTTAGTATGCCCACTTACAAATATAACTTTTATATCTTTATTTACTAGATTACTTAGATTTATTATTTTTTCTTTTTCTTGAAGCTCATAGTCTAAATTAAAAGTTTTGAATTCTAAAAAATTAGACAATTCATTTATTTTTAAGATATTGTATATTTCTGAAGAATCTTTATAATTAAAATCTGATATTATTTTTATTGCATTTGTAGATTTTAATACATTTGTTATATTATTATGTCCAATTATTTTTAGGTTTTCAAAATAGTTTTTAAAATTTTCTTTTAAAAGATAAGCACCACCTAAATGATCATAATGAGAATGAGTTAATAATAAGTAATTTATTTTATATTTATTTTTGATTAAATTTAATAGTAAATAAGCCCAAGCACTTACACTTATATCTACTAATACATCTTCTATTAAATAAATATAGCAATAAGGAGAACCTAAAACTATCCCAAATTCTTCTTCCTTTATCTTATAACTCTTTATATAATTTTCTCTTAATAACTGATTTTCATTTTCTACTAATTTTAATATTTCTTCTATACTCATTAGTTTCTCCTTATCAAAATATTTTTTTATACTTTAATAATCAATATATTAATAATCAAAAGTTTTTACTTCTAATTTCATATTAAGTATATTTTCTAAATCTTTAATAATTTTTCCTTTTTTTCCTATAATGTCTTTTCTATTTTTTTCATTAACCCATATAATAGCATATTTAGGATTAAGAGTTTCTACTTTAAATTTTTTATTACCTAAAATTAGTTTTACATTTTCATATACTTTAGTATTTAATTCATCTAATAATTCTTGTGATATTTTTTTAACGGGTACTATTATAGTTTGCTCTCCAAAGGTATATATCTCATATTCTAAAGTGCCATCTTCAAAGTTCCTAACTTCAACTACTGGTCTAGCTAAACCTGGATCCAACATTCCTTCTGGAACTTTAACACTTATACTTAACATTAGAACTTTTTCTATTTTTCCTTTATTAATAAATATAACAGTATCAATAATAGAAGGAATAACTCCCAGTTCTATTCTATGAATAAATCGTTGAATAGCAGCAAATGGGGAAGTAGCGTGAATAACTCCTACCATCCCAACACCCGCTAACCTTAAATCCACATATAAATTAAAATCTTCATTATTTCTCATTTCATCAAAAATAACATAATCTGGACGAGATAATAATAAAATATCATATATTTCATTAATATTTGCATGAGTTTTAGAATATTGAGTTACTATACTACTAACTTGTAAATCTCTGGGAGATTCTAGAGTTTTTACTATTTTTTTTAAACTAGCGTAGTGTTCTGTTATAGCTTGTGCAAAGGTAGTCTTTCCTTGTCCAGGAGCACCTGCTATTAATAATCCTTCTGCTTGCTTTTCTATCCTTTTTCTTAATAAATCACTTACATTACTTTCTCTTAAATAATCTTCTAACGTTAGTTTTCTTATAGGCTTAGCTATTGTTATTTCTATCTCTTCTGAAACTGGAGGTAATACGACTACTATTCTATACCTATTTAATTGTATAACTTTTGTATTTTCTCTTGATATTTCTATTAAAGACTCTGAATTTTTTAATATATCATTTATTATATTTGTTAATTCTTCTTTAGAGAATTTATAATCTAGAGTTATTAATTGCCAATTTCCTGGGGTTCCTACCTTAGCTAATACATTATTATTTGATTTTATATGTATGCTTGTTGTGTTTTCTGTAAATAATTTCTCTAATATTTCCATATTTATAAAAATTTTTATAAAAATTATAGTTTTTATAGTTCTTTTTTATAAAATAGCAATGTACCTAAGGTTAGGAAAAATAACAGATAAGAAAAACCGTAAACAATAGCTGAAAGAATATAGATTGGATGTGCACTACCTGAAGCAGCAAAAACTATTGCTTGATTTATATTAAAATAATCAAAATAAGGTAGTGCTAATTTTAAGAATAACATTATTTTCTTAATTATTCCTTCAAAAGCTGATACATATAAAATTGACATTTCACTAAATACAAAAAATAATAAAGTCAAAGATATATTTATAGGAGAACTAACATATAAAGATAAAATCATAGTAAATGAAAGTACTATACACGATTTTAAGAATTGTAAAAATATTGCGGAAAATATTATAAATAAAGTCTTTTTAGTATAGAAGTATTCAATAAAGAAAATTTCCAATGAAAATATCAAGAAAGCTAAAAATAAAAAGAACACAATTCCTAAGAATTTTCCTAAGAAATATTGTTCTCTATTTATAGGTTTTGTAATGAAAGTATAGATTATTTTTCTTTCGATTTCGCTAGCTATATTAGAGATTCCTAAACTAATAGCAAGTATTATCATAAACCAACCTACAGTAGTTAAAGATAAATCAAAGAATACACGCTCTTGAAATTTTAATCCAAAGAAATTAACTGAAGCACTTAAAAATATAAAAATTATTCCGAATAATACTATAGTATGAGGTAAAAATCGCTTAAATTCAAAAGCTATTGTATATTTTGCTATCTGTAAAATATTATTCATATTTTTTATTTTCTAGTTTTTAGTTTTGATTTTTTTTATAATAATTTTGTAAAGCTAAAATAAGGATAGAAATATCAGATACTCTAACCCCCGCTATTTTTGTAGCTTGTGATATATTTGTAGGTTTGTATTTAGTTAATTTTTCTTTAGCTTCATAAGATAACCCATCTATTTCAAAATAATTTATGTCATTAGGAATATACATGTTCTCATATTTTCTTATTTTTTCTATTCTTTCTTTTTCTATTTTTAAATAACCTTCATATTTTATTTCTATTTCGACTCTTTCTTGAATTTCTTTATCTAAGACAGGTCTATTTAAATCAAATGGTTTTAAATTTTCATAGCTAAATTCTGGGCGCTTGAGTAATTCATATAAACTTACATATTCTTCTGTTTGTAATATTTTCTTTAATTCTTCCCTTAAGTATTTATCTTTATGTGGATAAGTATTTTTTAATCTTTCGATTTCTTGTTTTATTTTTTTCATTTTTTCTTTAAATTTATTATAAGTAGTTTCATCAATTAACCCCAATTGGTATCCTAATGGAGTTAATCTTTCATCAGCATTATCATGTCTTAAATATAATCTGTATTCTACTTTGGAAGTATGCATTCTATAAGGTTCTGTAATTTCTTTAGTAGTTAAATCATCAATTAATGCGCCTATATATGATATAGTTCTACTTATAGTTATTAAATCTTTGTTTTTAGAGTATAAAGCAGCATTTATACCTGCTACTATTCCCTGAGCAGCGGCTTCTTCATATCCTGTAGTACCATTTATTTGTCCTGCTAAAAATAACCCTTTTATTGTTTTAGTTTCTAAGGTAGGATTAATCTGAAATGGTTTAACTGCATCGTATTCTATAGCATACGCTGGTCTCATCATCTCTGCTTTTTCTAAACCTACTATTGTTCTTAACATTTTTAATTGAACATCTGCTGGTAATGATGAAGAAAATCCTTGAACATACACTTCATCTACATCCCAACCTTCAGGCTCTAAAAATATAGGATGCTCGTCTTTAGAAGAAAATTTAACTATTTTATCTTCAATAGATGGGCAATATCTTACACCTGTTGCTTCTATTTCTCCATTGTACATCGGTGATAAATGGATATTCTTTAAAATTATGTCTTTAGTTTCTTTTGTAGTATGAGTTAGATAACAATTAATTTGGTTTTTTGGATATTCTACTGTTGGGAAGAATTCAAAGAAAACAGGCTCTTTTGAAGGCTCTACTATTTTTAAGACATCATAATTTATACTTCTTCTATGGATTCTTGGTGGCGTGCCTGTTTTTAATCGAATCATTTCAAAACCTAACTTTTTTAAAGAATTAGTTAGATAATTAGAAGCATATTCTCCTGCACGACCACCTTCATATTTTATATTTCCTATATGTATCAAACCTTTTAAGAAAGTACCAGTAGCTATCACTAAAGCTTTAGTTTCATAGTATAATCCTATTCTTGTTTTTATTCCTTTAATTTTATTGTTTTCAGTAATAATATCTTCAACTTCTTCTTGTTTAATGTATATGTTAGGAGTTTTTTCTAATAAGTTTCTCATGAATTTTTTAAATAGGTGCCTATCATTTTGTGATCTTAGAGCTCTGACTGCAGGACCTTTACTAGTATTTAGGAATCGTATATGTATCATTGTATGATCAGCGGCCATGCCTTGAACCCCACCTAACGCATCTATTTCTCGAGTTAGATGTCCTTTAGCTGGGCCACCTATACTTGGGTTACAAGACATTTGTCCAATATTTTCTAATGACATAGTAAATACAGCAACTTTACAGCCCATTTTAGCAGCTGCTATCGCTGCTTCTATCCCCGCATGACCTGCACCTATTACTATTACATCAAAAACATCCGCCACCATATTTATTATATTCTACAAAAAACTATACTTACTCCTTTTTATTTTTTTTAACTTTAATATTTTTTTTACTTTTATTTAACAAAATTTTAACATATTTTATTTAAAATAAATAATAGAACTATATTTAAGGGGGTAATTATAATATGGATTTTAATGTTAATTTAAATAATGTTAATTTAAACAATACTAATCAAAATGCACCTATCTTTAATTCTAATCCTGTTAATATACCTAGTAATAATTCCAATAATACTTTTACTGATCCATTTGATAAACTACTAAATAAAGCACAGCAAAATATTAATCAAAATATTAATCAAAATCCTAATCTTAATAATAATAATGAATTAGAAAATTACAAGAGGAGTATAGAAAAGCTTGATATAGAGCAATTAAGACAAGAAAGGAAAAAATTAGTAAATGAGATAGTAAAACTAATGGATGAAGGGAAAACAGAAGAACTTGATTTAGCCCAAAAAAAATATAAAATAGCAATGGAAGTAACTGATTCTAAATTAAATAATTTCTCTAATTCTCTTTTAGCTAAAACTGATAATAATACTCCTAATACTCAGGAAATATCTAAAGAAGATTTTTTAAAGAAATTACAAGAATCTGAAATATTAAAACCTGATTCTACACCTGCTAGCACTATTCCAATTCAAACTACTGAAATTATGTCTAAAACTGAAAATATCAATAACACTTCTACTAATATTATAAATGCTAACCCTGATAACCCTAACGTATCTATTTTTAACTTAAATCAAAATAATTCAAACTTAAATATTCCAACTTTATCTCCTTCTGGTATGATTAATAATAATATTACTCCTAATTTAAATAATTTAAATAATTTAAATACTCCACAAAATAATTCAAATACTCCTTTATTGAATAATTTAAGTAATATCAATTCAAATCAATTAAATAACATATTAAGTAATCCTAGTATGTTTAATAGTATGATGAATTTTGCTACTACTCCTGTACATCCGTATTCTCCGTTAATGACAATGTATGGGGTTTATGCACCTAATTTAAGAACTAATCCAACAATGAATGCATTTTTAAACGGAGAGCTATATCCACAAGATATGGCAGATTTAGGAGTATGGTCCGCTCTACAAAAAGAATACTCCTCTAATGATGAATAAAAATTTTTAATTATACGAAAATAAACAACTAAAACTTGGGAAGTTTTCAAAAATTCTGTCAGGAAAGAAATTTCACGAAAAAAGGGAGGATTTTCTTCCCCTTTTCTTGTGAAATGCTACCTTTGTTACTGAAACTAACCAAAAAAGAAGGGGTATGAGCAACTCAAAGATAAGTAAGGTTCTAAATTCTTTGGTGAATGGATTTCTTAAAGGGTAAAACGGGATTTTGTAAATCAAAAAATTAGAAAATGAAGAAGCTTTATTTTTGTAATAAAATGCTGTTTTGTACCCTTCAGATACAATTTTCGCAACACTCCTAAAACTTGTTTTTTAACAAACATCAACAAAAACTACTTATCTTTTATAAGAAAGGATATAATATCCTCAAACTTGAACCTGTGGATAATGATTTCCCATTATGAAACTTCCACTTATAAAAATGAGATATTTTACAAGTGGGTAGAGTTTTATGATATTGTGTCTTGTTGAAGTATAAGAGTAATGTTTAATGTTAATAATAGTGAGGGAAAAACAAACAGCTAAAAATAGTCATAACTCTTATAGTAAAGCTATCAAATAATGGTAGGGGGGTTTGAGGATAAGCAGTATAAACTTACATAGAACAATAAAACATTAAAGAAGATAGCAATTTTTAAAGAGTAGTAGCTTATTTTAGCAGTAGTGGCTTATGTGATTTATTTATTTCTAAGTCTTCTATTGCTTTATAATAAAATATTGGTTCCGTAATTACTTGACAAAAATCCTTATATTAACTACATTTTTAAAGCTAAAACAATAGATTTATCTTTTAAAGATAATTTACTCACTCTTGAACAATATAAGCAAAATAATGGTATTATATTTTTATCATTTTCATTTAGAAAGGATTACTACTTACAGTAAATGAATACTCAATAGTGACAGATATAGTAATTTATGCTATATTAAGAAGTTAAGAATTTTTGCTGAGCAAAATGTGGACTACTATATATAACCACTTTTAAATATCTATTAGGTTTGGCTTGGAATTCTATATTTAATAAATAACAGTTATTTTCAATTTTGAATTTTATTACAAAATCTGAGATAATAATTTTAAGATGTTATTCATTATTTTTAAAATAATAATCTAATTAAAAAAAATAATTAAAAAAAACTGTTTTAATTTGTAAATAAAAGAGAGAAAGAATACTTAAAAAAACTAAATTCCTAAAACATATATTCTCAAGAAAATATGGTAACTTTAAGGTTAATAAGAAACAGCTCCAAGGAAAAGAATTAATTTCTAAGCAAAAGCAACTAAATCTAACATAAAAAGAAAACTGTCAAAGAAAAATAAGCTCAAACGCCCAAAAAATAACTCAAAAATAAAAAATAAATAAAGTTGTTTATTTTTTTTAATATTTTATAAAGAAATTGATTATTGTAAATAAAATAATAAAATTTTTTATGATAAAAAAAGAGGATTTTTTTTTTTTTTTTTTTTTGAATAATATTATTAATAACCTAAGGAGGTGATGATTAATGTTAAAGATAATATCTAAACTACATATAACAGTATTAGTTTTGATATTAATAGGGATAATAATAAGTATGATATCATGTAATACTTCTTGTGATAATAAGTTTAGTAATTTATTAGGAAGTTCTTCAATAGGAGG